>Ga0272443_10002644_pt1 | contig 22482 bp, 17 predicted proteins | sample SSMAcet12_FD_193581 | JGI IMG/M metagenome (GOLD analysis project Ga0272443, IMG submission 193581) | Marine sediment archaeal communities from Little Sippewissett salt marsh, Falmouth, MA, United States - SSM-Acet-12 | ecosystem: Environmental > Aquatic > Marine > Wetlands > Sediment ...
ATTGATAATTCCAGATTTTTCCGGGATGTGAACGAAGTCCCCCTGAAAGCATTGACATGTACCGGTGTTGTAAGGGAAAGTAAACGGTTGATACAGATAGTGACCGTATCCGGTAAAGCCACGGCCCTGGAGGGTGCCTTGCGACGGCCGGTTTCTCCGGCAATACCTTCCGCTATTTTGAGGGAGCACCCGGATTATACGATAGTTGCCGATAAAGAAGCGGCTTCGCGGCTTGTGTATGACAGGGCCTATGGCGGCGATCACGTAAATACCATGAGGACGATCGAAATAGAGGAGTTTGTAAGCCGGCTGCGGGAATATGTATCCACCAGCAGTCAGCAAAAAGCATTGTCCGGAACCCTGGAGTCAGCGGCGCTTGTACGGTCTATAGGGGAAAGAGCGGGATTATCGACGTATCAGCTTCTTATGCTGGATGCGGCTGTTTTGGCCGCAGATATAACTAAATTATTTCCGGACAGATCCATCGCGGCACGTCATGAAGAACTTATTCGAATAGTGGAATTCCGGGACAAAGAAAGAGGTATAGAAAAGATCAAGGCTAATGAGATTGTCGCGGCAGCCAAAGGTGTATTGGGAGACAGCCTGACAGCTGACAGCTTATTGGCTGAGTGCTGCAACGTCTGGGTCCGGGAGGTGAACGCCAAGCTCTTGAAAATGAGAGAACTTGACCTGCTCGAAGATGATGTCGGGGAGGTTGATCCCGCAGTGGATCGGGCGGTTATAGAACCGATCGCTGCGCATGAACTTGCCGCTGTACGGATGCTTGCGGGAAAATTTCCTGAATTACCCTCTGAGGTAAAGGCACTGGTCGCTACACATCATGACGGGGGCGGGCTTGATTTTTTTGCGCGTGAATACGGCGTTGACACGGGTAAAACGGATCTTCATTATCTGATGTCGGTCTTCCGCGCCGCTCACGCTTTTCACGCGGCTGAGATCTACGATGAAAAGCCGGAGGATACCCTGGATTTTGTAATAAACAGGATGCTTCCGGAGGAAGGTATAGACAAGAGAGGCATAATCGCCACGGCCGATCATTTCGGGCTGAAGGAAAAAGCCGAAGAAGGTATAAGCGGATTATCCGAAAAGACAGCATGGGATAATATGAGAAAGTCTGTTGATGCCGGGGAAGCCGTCAGGGTGTCCGGGGAAGATCTTCCGGTATCCGTGGGAACAGGGCAACCGGTCGATTGGAGCAGTATGCGCGAAAATGTACCGCGGACAATAGCAGATGTACGGACCATATTCCGTATGTATGCCAGTATCGCCGGGAATGTGAATACGGAGAACCTTATCGAAGCGTATGAAGGTGAATATTTAAGAGAAAGCCAGCGGGTCTGGATAAGGTCCAGGTTCGCGGGATTGACAGGCATGGCTTTCGATGAATATCTGGTAGAAGCGCCGGTATACAGTGACCCGGCAGTGGATATGGTCATATTTCAATTACTGCCGGAACATGTACGGGAATGGATCACAAGTAAATATTGCGAAGTGTCCGGCGGATCAGGGGAAGAGATGTTCACCACAGGTTATGCCGTGACTTCTTCACTGATCGAGACAGTGATCGGATCAATAAAAAAAGCCGATACAATAGATATCTATATCATGAAAGGCCGGGCGGGGGTATCTGAAATAACCGGGACAAAAGTGTATTATACCCCGGGTAACGATATCCACGACAAGCCCGGGGTGTGGCTGGGAGAAGGTTTCCTGGCGGAGGAAACGGACCACCCGGGAAGAATAGCTGAAGCCGTTCTTCTGGAACTCCTGAGTAAGAGCGTTGTCCCTGACGGTGAAGAACCGTACAGCGGCCCGGTATCGGGCGGCAAGATCCATGCTCAGGATGATAACGTACATGATCCCGGTCAACTGGTCACTCCCGCAGTAGCGGGACTTAGAAATACCACAGGTACTTTTATACCCTTTTATCAGTTCAGGTCCAGGGATGACTGGGGTATAGGGGATTTCGAATCCATGAAAAGATCAGTTGATCTGCACAAAGCGCTAGGCCAGAATGTAATGCAGTTTTCTCCTTTTCCGATATCTTCCGCGAACAATTCACCTTACTCCGTGGCCAGTTCCAGGTCCATTGATCCGGTGTACATAAACGTCGAAGCGATGTTCAGGGAGTTTAATGTGCCAGAGGGAGTTGTAAGGGAGTTTATGACGGAAAACGAAGAACTTTTAGGAAAGCTCAAAGCTTCGGATAAGGTCGATTATGATGCTGTGAGGAAACTTAAATATGACGCTTTCCGGATCGTATGGGCAAGTTTTTCACGTGAGACAGGAACAGGGCTTCACAGGTTATTCAAAGAATTCCGCATTAATAACAGCGACTGGCTGGAAGACCATATGCTATATCTTGTCCTTAAGGACCAGTATTTAAAAGAGGAGCTGGATAGCGGGGTGCACTGGACACGGTTGAGGATGTGGGATTGGCGCAGGTGGAAAGAAGGGTTAAGGGACAGAGATCCTGCGGCAATAAAACTCGCCAAGAAAAAGTATGAAGAAGAAATATTGTTCCGGTCATTTTTACAGTTCGTCGCGGATAACCAATATACTTCATTATCCGAATACGGCAGGGCCAATGGTGTCGAATTTATGATAGATATGCCGTTCGCTCTGGACGGCGCGGATATATGGTGTAATCCGAAGATTTTCGGGTTACACAGGAAAAACGGATACAAACGCGTCGTAACTCAGGGCGTCCCACCGGAACCGGCTTATCCCGCGGGGCAATACTGGCAGTTCTACCCGTATGACTGGTCCAACCCGGACACAAGACGGTTTGTGCTTGGCATTTTTGGATATTACCAGTCAAGGGCTTCTTATGTAAGATTAGACCATGTCCTGGGTTTTTACCGCCAGTATTTATTTACCGAAGACACGGATTCAAAGATGACATTACAGGCGCTGGATATATATGACGATATATTAAAGATCCAGAAGCAGGCGATAGCCGGGACTGAAGAAGATAAACTGGAAGCCGCCATTAAGATCTGGAGACTTATTAGATACAGGCTTACCAGTATGCGCGGTGCGGTCCCCGGGGATCTTAAATACAGCCTGAGGAGCGATACCCTGCGGCTCGCGTTCGGCGATGATGGCTGTCTTACGCCGGAAAGCATGGTTATGGTCGCGCGATCCGTCCCGGAAAGGGAATACGGCCGGGACCTGCCGGAAGGTTCCCCCTGGAAAAGAGAATATGTCGTTGAAAAAGCCGTACATGCCGGTAAGCAGAAATGGGACTTTATCAATATCGCTACCGGGGAAGGCGGCCGCGAGGCGGTAAACATATTTCAGTATCTCTTTCCCGAGGGATCGGTTATACCGGATGGTGAAAACCTTGTCAGGCCGGATGACAGTATACGCCTTGCGAGTTTTAAACTTTGTCCCGGAGAAAGTATCATGTCGGATTTCCTGCGGCAGGCCCAGGAGCGTGGTACGACCATGATCTGGGAAACACTCGGCATAGTCCCGGACAGGATACAGGCTTCCGTGGAACGGCTGGGAGGTACGAATTATGTGCCGGTCATATGGGGAGATGAAAAATTGTGGGGGTCCGCAAGAAACCCGTATCATCCATCGCATCATATTGAAAACGCTTTTGTCACATACGGCCTCCATGATTCGGTAACGATGAGGACAAGGGTAGACCACGAGCTGGAACATGATGCAAAAGCAGGGTTGCTTGATGAAGGGTTAGGACCTTTCAACTGGGATCTGGAAGACATGGGTGTTTTGACCCCGCGGGTCAGGAAAATGCTGCTGGAAAAAGTCGCTTCTTCGCGGGGGAAGATCTCGGTCTATACCTGGATAGATCTTTTGGGACTTGGGGAAGAATACAGGTTAAACCGTCCGGGAACACAGGAAAGACAGTGGGTGAGCAGATTGCCTTCAGACTGCACGATAGAGCACTTGCTCGCCGCCGCCTCAGGGGATACACATAATGCTTCACCAATGGCGCTTGAAGCGGTGGATCTCCTAAGACACTTGACGGTATTCGGTAAAAGGACAAGACCGGGAACAGATCCCGAAGAAAAAAAGATACTGCATGTTGCCCCGGAAGTGGGCGGGAAAGTAATGCAGATAAGGGGAAAGAACAATATTACGCCTTTCATGGTGGACGCATACGTGCAGGGGGATATAGAACATGTGACCATGGTTATCGAGGACACAGATGGCCGGATGACAAGGGTCAAGATGTATAAACAAAAAATAGATACAGCTTCGTATAAACACGGCCTTCCTGAAAATGTAAGTAAGTGGTCCGTCAGATGGTTCCCATATAAAACGGGTCTATTCAGATTCCACATCGAAGCCGATGGAGCCGGGAAAATATCGAAAAGAGGTGTTCTTGCCGCGGTAGATCCCCGTGCCGACCTTAATCCGCTTTCACCGGGTTATGACCTCAAAGACAGACCGTATTTTATGGGTATCAGTATGGATCCCTCCCGTATTCACGCTGTGATTTACAGGTTCAGCAGAAAAGACGGTATTATACCGGTGGCGGAACGGACCGTTTCATGGCAAAAGATCCTGGGCATGGAAAAAGATGCCGATATCCGGGGCGTGCCCCCGGATGTCGCGGTAAGCGGATTGGCTGATGTTATTAATAACATGATGAGATCCGCTGGTGTCGACCTTGAAGACCTGAATAATCTGGGCTGCAGTTTTGCCGGTTTTGTGGATGAACCCGCGGGGACTGTCTCTTCCGGCACGAGAGGCGATCATATAGAGTTCAACAGATATCCTCTAGGGGAAAGATTATCCCAGTTGATAGGTGTTAACAACATCGAGGTCCGGCAGCAGGCGCGGTCGACAGTAAGATCAGAAGCGGCCATGGGTGTTTTTTCCGGATCGGATGTTTTGGAAGCGGGTAAGACTAATAATGGTTATTTTATATATTGTGGAGAACATCTGGATGGGGGGATGTTGAAAGACGGGAAATACTGTGCATCCGATACCGGTCTGGCCGTCCCCGGCAATCAGATCGTGGCCGTTCCCATCCCGGGAGAAAGATACAGGTATCACTACAGGGTGATGCCTGATAATATGGGAAGCCGTCCTTTCGAGATCATGGACATGCCGGATCCGGATGATCCCCGCCAGATCACTCCCGCCGGGGGCCTGGATCTGATGAAAGAGGGTGTAAATGGGGATGATTTTATTTACAGGAATGATGGCGAACTTCCGCTTGAGGAAGTGATTTCTGTTTTATCGATCGAAAACATGTTAAAGGATAAAGGAAGGCTTGTGGAACAGTTCGGGGGAAGCAATTCGGATTATGCGGGTATTAACACTGTGACCGATCTTGCGGATTCGTTTAAAGAGCTTAATGTGTTTGCCGGGTATATCGTAGAATATATAGCGGAAGAGACAGGCAAGGCCGTCGCGGCTGTGATCGATGCTTCCTACGGTACGCCCTGGCAGTTCGAAAAGATAGCTGTTGATTTTGAACTGTATAAGATGCTCGGATACCACACAGAGAGGCCGTCTTTTTTAACATTTGTAAAGAAGGCCGTCAACAGGGAGCTGGAACAGCATTTCAGGCTGCCTCCGGCGTATGTGGATATTATTTCGAAAAAAATAGAAGCGGTCGATACCGATCGCGGATCAAGAGAGACCGCGGGATTTTACCGGGGAGTCGATTCGACTTTCAGGGTCCGAGTGATGGAGGCGGATAAGACGGACAAAGAGGCGCTGGAAATGCGGGAAACGGCCTTAGAGGTCGGGGTTAAGATAGCGCCTCCGGTTAATAACTACACTATATTCGCCGCTTATGATCTTTTTAAGGATGATGAGGAATATGAGAAGGATAAGGGTGAATATGGCAGCAGATTCGGCCTGGAAAGGATCACTACAGATAAAGCCGGATCAATAGTGGGTAATGTCCTTTCCGTTATAGATCAAAAGGGATTGGAATATTGTAATGTTATCGTGCAGCTTCCTTCAGAGTTTAAAGAAGCGCGGTATGGGCAGGATCTCGAGAAGCTGGCTTCGTTGGGGATAAAATTCATGATCATTGAGACCTTCGGCCTTAAAAAAGAGAAAGAAACGGCAAGAGTGAAATACCGCCGGAATATTTATTCGATGCTGCTTCTTGCGCGTACTGTCGACGAGCATACGCGGGAAGATTCCAGAGTATTCCGGTTGTTGGAATATCTCTTGAATTCGTACTTCCAGGATGGAAAAGATAAAAAAGAACGGGTAAAGGCTTATATGGCCGCTTTGATGACATATGAGATCGACGCTATAGTCAATAATATCCTTTTTTATAAACCTATCGACCGCTTTGACGCGAGAGAAGATCACGAAAATATTACCGAAGCGCTTATGAGCGCGTAAGCCAGGTCACAGGTATCAGGTTATACAGGCAGGGGCACGGCATGCCGCGCCCCTGCTGGCCTCTTTATCTACGCTTCCATTTGTGCTAATATATTTTTGCGAAAAGAAGGAATTACGTAAAATGACAACACTTGTCGTAGACGGATATAATGCCATATACGCGATACCGGTAACGCGCGAACTGATAGGGGAAAGCCTTGACCGCGCGCGTAAGGAGATACTTGCCATAAGCAGGAAATATGCCAGGTCCAGCGGATATATAACAGATGTCAAGATCGTTTTTGACGGGGATGACAGATACAGGGGACGGCATGGCAGGGATATATCCAGGGATGCGGCTGAGATCTATTCGCGTACCGGTTCAGGAGACGATAAGATAATCGAAACCGTACAAGCTTGTTCCCGCAGGGGCCGTGTGGTACTTGCTTCCAATGATAATTATGTAAGGAACAATGCCAGGGGATACGGGGCTTCCCTGATCAACCCCGAAAAGCTGTATGACGAAAAGAGGAATGGTCCAGCCGGACGGTATGACCGCATCCCCGGGGACATCTGTGACAGGATCACGCGCGAATATATGGAAGAGTTGGGATTATAGGAATGTGACAAACATGAAGAACCTTGCTGAACAAAAAGCCGCAACCGGATCGATCGAAGGCGATCCGATAGAGGTGATGATACGGGGCAGGGTGTATCTTTCCCCCATGTCCGGGATAACCGATCCTCCGTTCAGATTGCTGGCAAGAAGATACGGATGCCCTTTTGCCTTTACCGAGATGATAGATGTCAACGGCTTGTATTATGGCAACATCAAAACGCTGCGCATGCTTGAATGGACACGGGAAGACAGGCCCCTGGGTGTGCAGATAGTCGGACAGGATGAGAAAAAGGTCATGTATGCCGCCGAACTTTGTGAGGATAAAGGGTTAAGTTTAATAGACCTGAACGCGGGATGCCCGGCCAGAAAAGTCGTTAAAGCCGGTAAAGGGGCCGCGCTCCTGAAGGACCCGGTAAAATTCGGCAGACTGGTGCGTAAGATCACAAAGAGGGTAAGAGTGCCCGTTACGGTAAAGATCCGAAGCGGCTGGGACGGCGATAACCTTAATTATATGGATGTCGCGCGTGCCGTGGAATCGAGCGGCGCCGGAGCTTTATGTATACACCCGCGTACCCAGAACCAGATGTACAGGGGGCGCCCGGATCATGATATAGCCAGGGAAATAAAGGATACAGTCAATATCCCCGTGTTTGCCAGCGGAAACGTTTTTTCTGCTGGTGATGTCCGGGAGATCTTAGACCTGACAGGATGTGACGCGGTGGCGGTAGCAAGAGGGGTTTTCGGACGCCCCTGGATATTCAGGGAAATACAGGACTATTTTCATACCGGCAGAGAAACGGGTATATATCCCTCTTTCGACGAGATCAAAAGGGTTATTTGGGAACATACAATGCTGCATTTGGATTTCCTGGAGAAAGAAAGGGTGTTCTCAAGGATGTATAAACACGTTTGCTGGTATTTAAAAAAATACAAGAACCTGAATGAAGTGATGAAAGAGTATGCCGGGATTAAGAGCGTAGAGGACCTGAGAATCTTTCTGGATAGACTGGAATTGGAGAACGGGAGATATTTGCGCCTGGGGAAACGTTAGATAAATAAACAATGTGCTGGTTTGTAGTGTTTATGGGGTTTGTAGGGCTTATTGGGTCAACTCAAAAAACTCAATAGACACAATGAACATACGAGGAGGGCAATGAGGGAAATCATATTAGCATCGGCATCTAAAAGAAGGTCGGAGATACTTGCTTCGTGCGGGATCACGCATACAATACTGCCCAGCAACGTCGATGAGATCGATAAAGACAAGGGGCCGGTAGAAGAAATAGTAAGACAAAACGCTATATTAAAAGCGGGAAAAGCGGCAGAAAACAGTGACGATGCTGTAATAATCTCGGCTGACACTCTCGTTGCACACGGGGATCTTGTAATAGGTAAACCGAAGGATGAAGAAGAGGCGAAGGATATACTTTCAAGATTTTCGGGGGAGACCATAAAAGTATGCACAGGTATCTGTGTGATGGATTGCGCAAGCGGGAACACTGTCACGGATGTAGATATCAGCGAAGTCAGGGTGACTGATATGGACGAAAAAGAGGTGGAGAAATATTTTGCACTCCTGGGGCCATATGATAAAGCCGGAGGGTTTTCAATAGAAGGTATAGGGTCGATGATATTCGATGATATTAAAGGTTCGTATTTTAATATTCTGGGGTTGTCCATGATGAAGATCAAAAGTCTTTTTGAAGATACAGGATTAGACATCTTTGATTATATAGACAAAGACAAAGTGGAGAGGATCTGAAAAAGCAGCATGAAAAAACATTATACCATCCCGTTTTTCATACCGCATGAAGGGTGCCCTTTCAAGTGTGTTTTCTGCGACCAGCGCGATATTACCGGCAGGGAGAAAATAAACCCGGAACATATGGCGGATACGGTCAATAAACACCTCAGCACGATCAGAGAAGATGATGCTGTAATAGAAATAGGCTTTTTTGGGGGCACATTCACGGGTCTTCCGGAGGATGTCCAGGAGAAGTATCTTTCTTCCGTATACCCTTTTTTTGAAAATGGTACGGTTGACGGTATAAGGTTGTCAACACGCCCGGATATGATCGATGAAAAAAAACTCGGGTTTTTAAAATCCCGGGGTGTAACATGCATAGAACTCGGGGTACAGTCCATGTCGGATAAGGTCCTGCAAGCCGTGAAACGCGGATATACCCCGGGGGTCGTAGAGGAAGCGTCTATGATGGTGAGAAAGCAGGGGTTTATACTTGGCCACCAGATGATGGTGGGGCTGCCTTTGAGCGGCAGGGGGGAAGAATATCACACAGCCCGGAAAGCCAGGGAACTCGGAGCTGAAGAGGTCCGGATATATCCTCTTGTCGTGATCAAAGGCACCGAGTTGGCGGAGATGTGGCGGAGCGGGCATTTCAGTCCTATCGGGAAAAAAGAAGCGGTCGACCGGTGCATGGAACTCATGCTTTATTTCGAGCTGTATGATATAAAAGTTATCAGATGCGGGCTCCATCCCTCAAAAGGCTTGATAGACAATACCGACTTTCTTGATGGGCCTTTTCATCCTTCGTTCAGGTATCTGGTGGATAGCAGGATATACGGTAATATGCTGGAGCGGGTATACAGCGAAAACGGCAGGATTGATAAAATATTCTTAAATCCGGGAGATAAGCCCGCTTTCTGGGGCTATAAAAAGGAAAACAGACAGATCATCAAGACATTGACTGAAGGGAAGGCGGATGCTTTGGATGAAGATCCTGAACTGTTAAGAGGGGAGTTCAGGTTCGAATCCGTAAGCGGGACTGGCGTTATGAGCAGGAAAAAACTGGCCGCTGAGATCCTCCCGGAAGAGTTGTTGTATGAAGAGTAAAAGACCAGGCGGTGGGATGATTGACGATAAAAGAACCATTATTGTTCATGACAAACGACTGCCTCAGGAGTATATTACTGTGTTGAAGGGGCAAATACCAGGCAGTATTTGGCATGCTTTGGAACTGGAAGGAATGCCGGCTGTTTACCGTTCAATACAATACCATCCAGATATATATTTTTTTAAGATCAAAGACGATTTACTGGTTCATGCTCCATGTGTGCGGAAAAGCATACTTGATGAATTGAGAAATCGTGGTGTAAAGCTGCGCCAGGGGCGGCGTGATCCGGGAACGGCATATCCGGAATCCGCGCGCTATAACGCGGTGCGAGTGGGTAAACGGGTATTTCACAACATGGATTGTACGGATCCCGTTATTGTCGAGGAAGCGGAGCGGGCCGGTCTTGAAATAATACATGTGCCGCAGGGATATGCCGGATGTTCGGTTTTACAAGCAGGCCCCCGGGCCATAATAACCGCGGACAAGAGTATCGCGGAGGCTGTGCGGGGGGAAGGTATCGACGTGCTTTTGATCGGCCGAGGGGCGGTTTTACTCCCGGGTGAAAAGTACGGGTTTCTGGGAGGTGCGGGCGGCAGGATGCCGGACGGCAGAGTAGTGATCCTGGGTGACTTACACCGACATCCGGATGGAGAAAAGATGTATGGATTTTTCCGGGAGCATCAGATAAGACCGGTCGAGGTTGAAGGTGCACCTTTATATGATGCGGGCAGCCTGGTCATCTTAAAGAGTGATAAAATAAAAATACCTGAATAAAGTTGATTTGTTACTGATGTGTCGATATAATTGGTACAATAACTTATATCTTCGCGTTAAGCCAATAGCCGATGGCTGATAGCCAAGAGCTGAACCAAGGAGACATGATGGATGTCAGGATAGAGCAAAAAGAAGGGATAGCGGTCTGTTATATAAAAGGTGAAGTGAACATAAACACCGTCTCCGCCCTGAAAGAAAGCTTTAAAACCCTGCTGGACGGCGACAGTAAAAAAGTAGTGTTGAATATGTCGGAAGTAGACTATATAGACAGTCTTGGATTAGCTACACTGATCAAATTTTACAGGGACCTCGAGGAGAACGGAGGAGGCCTGGCACTGTCGAATATCACCCCGAAGATAGGGTCCATATTCAGGATAACTAAGGTCGATAAAGCCCTGAACCTTTTTGAAACGGAAGAGGACGCGCTGAATAACCTCGTTTAAGACCATGGAAAAAAGCAGATATTTTGAATACGAAAAGAGGATCAAGAAAGCTTATAGAAGGCTTAAGGATTCGTATCAGGAAGTCAAAGACTCTTATGAGGAGATGGTGTTCAGGCTGGCCCTGGTAGCGGAATATAAAGACGAGACTACCGGTACCCATCTGGTGCGTATAGCGGATTACAGCACCGAGATCGCGCATAGCCTGAAATTGCCCGAAAAAGATATCGAACTTATTAAATATGCCAGCCCCATGCATGATATAGGTAAGCTGATAATCCCCGATGAGATAATGAAAAAGCCCTCGGGGTTGACTCCGGAAGAACGCGAGATAATGAAAAAGCATACCGTGATGGGGGCGGATATTTTCAAAGGGAGCCGGTCCCCGCTTTTACGGGCGGCGAAGCAAATATGTTTAACCCATCATGAGAGATTCGACGGGACAGGGTATCCGAACGGGTTAAAAGGAGATGAGATCCCACTTTTTGGCAGAATAGTGGCGTTAGCGGATGTCTTTGACGCGTTGACCACTGTACGGCCTTATAAAGACGCCTATGATTTTGATGAGGCGCTCAAGATGATAAAAGTCGATTCCGGGAAACATTTTGATCCCAAAATAGTGAATGCTTTTATCAGGCATATAGACAAAGTGCACGATATCTGGCAAGCTACAAAAGACATCGAACTCTTTATCGCCGAGAAAAACACCTGATATAATAATCCACAACACTTTATAACATAATGATTTACTGAAATAATGTTTTATTGCAAATATTAATTTGAATAAAAATCAAAAATTTATTGAAAAAACACAAAATATCTATATAATATCACCAGGTGGATATACAGATGATCGAAAGCGATGAGATGGGAACAGACGTTGAAAAAATGATCGAAAGATGCTTGATAAAAGACGCGGGTGCCTGGGATGAATTTGTAAGGGCGTACAGAGGCGTTGTTATCAGAAGTGTGCGGTATAAGTTAAAAAGACTGAATATCCGTTTAATAAGTGATGAATTTAAAGATATTGTGCAGGAAGTTTTCATGGATATATGGGAAAAAGATAAACTGACAAAGATAAGGGATTATTCTTCGATCGAAGCGTGGCTGGCCATCCTTTCAATAAACAAAGTTTCAAATTATTGCCGCAAATGTATGTTCAAAAAACCCGAGTGTATTTCTCTGAACACACCTGGGACATCCGGCTCCGGGAGGGATCTCTGTTCTTTTCTGTCAGATGACGCGTCTTGCTTGTCCAAAAACCTTCACTACTCGGAAATGAAAGCGTTCATAATCAAGGAACTCAAAATACTCGGCGGAAAAAAGAAAGCGGCGATGATGTTATATCTGTTCAATTCCATGAAGCAGAAGGATATATCGGGGATAATGAGAGTCCCGGAAAACACTGTGGCTACGCTGATCCGCAGGGCCAGAAAACAGATCAGGGAAAAATTGGATATGTTCCTGGAAGAAAGACAGTTAAGCCGCCATGGGAACATGTAAATGTCTGGCAGGGATATGTCTAATGAGTAACAGGCGCGGAGAGAAAATATGAAAAATAGATTGTGCATAAGTGAGGAAACACTGGGTGAATACTTATCCGGTTACCTTGACGGCAAAAAAAGGTCCGATGTCGAAGATCATATAGCGGACTGCGAGCAGTGCAGGAGATTACTGGTCGATGCGTACATGATAACCGGGGCGTTGAACAGAAGAAAGAAGTTAAGAAGATTTCCCCGGGTTTTTGTTAAAAACATATGGGGGGTTACCGCTTTTTGCATGTTTGTCATGTCATTTATTTTAAGAGGGCATTTTATGCAATTTCTAGCGGCATCTGTAATAAGCGGGATCAAATGGATATCCGATTCAAAAGCCACGAAGACCCTTATCGCTGTATATAGCCAGTTCAAAAGGGATAAGAAGATAGACAGAACAGGTAAGACCCGGTCAAAGTATTGATCCACAATGGATTTGATAGCGGCATATGCCTGTGAAAAATGTTTCTTAACATTTTACAGCCATCCTCTAATAATTTTAAATAGATTATTATATTGTATTACTTGCAATAAAATAATTGTGTAGGTAAACTTTAATTCGGGATAAATATAGCATATACTTATTAAAAGACTTAAATATCTTTAAAAGGTGGTTTATGCGTATAAACGGTAAAATTGTCGGGGTAGTAAGCGCTTTTTTGATGATTTTTTATCTTTCCGGAGCGGATATATTATATTCCGATACGGTAGTATTGACTAACGGGGAACGGCTAAAGGGTGTAATAGTGGAAGAATACAGGGACAGGGTGACATTGTCTACCATGGACGGGGAAAGAAATGTCATGCGCCAGGGGATCAAGAATATAATCTTTGATCTTGAAGAACAAAACCTGACTAACCTGGGTGATTTCTACCAGGACAGGGCATTGTACGAGAAAGCTTATTATTATTACAGCAGGGCCCTTGAGATAAATCCTGATTACAAAAAAGCGCGGGACAGCCTTAATTACGTGGGCACTTTTATACAGCAATCAGGCAGGATGAGAAAACTGGACCACATAAAGAGGCTTAATGAAGAATCCAGATGGGGCCGGAAAAGCGGCATTTCCGTTCAACCTGAAATCAGCGGGAAAGAGCTCAGTGCCGCGGAAAAGATAAGAGGGTCTTTGGGGTTCACCCTTAAAAGCGTCCGTCATATATTTGAGATATCGGATATTGTCCCGGGATCTCCCGCGGACAAAGCGGGTGTCAGAGGAGGAGATATCCTCTTGGCCGCGTGGGGAAGATCTGTCAGTTATATGGAACCGGAAGCGGTATTTAAAAAACTTGTGAGCCCGGGAGTAATGGACATAAAGATCACGGTCGAAAGAAAATACCTTCTGGACCTGCGGGATGCTAAATGGGGAGCAGAAGATACTCTTGGGGCTAAGCTCGGGTTCACAGAGATGGAAGGCCTGGTTATAGGGGAAGTGGCCGCCGGAAGTGTAGCGGAAACATCCGGGCTGAAGTCCGGAGATCGCATAAACAGGATCCAGGGAGAGTCCACAAGATATATGTCCCTGGAAGACGTGAGACATATCATAAATTCCAGGAAGGGTGATATACTTTCATTGACAATAAAGAGAGATATCGTTATCTGGAAAAAGTTTAATTTGAAAGAGGGTCAATAGGCACAATTAACCCGGTTATGGAGGATTAAATGGCTACGGCAAAACGAAGAAGAAAAAGATATTTTGTTCTTGTAAGGTTTCAGCTCAAATATATCGCTTATATACTCCTCTTTTTGTATATTGGTGCGGCCGTGGCCGGTTATACGGTCTATTGGACCACATGGGTCACGTTGGGGGAAAAACTTGCGAATGTGTATCCCCGGGGGAGGCTGATCTATATATTCAAAACGGCGAATATAACACTGCTTTTAAGGATCCTTTTGATCACTCCTGTTTTCATAGTCATCGGTACTTTTCTTTCACACAGGATAGCCGGACCCATATACAGGCTGAATGAATATATCGAGTCATTGAAAAACGGGGATTATGGCCAAAGACTGACATTGAGGAAAAAAGATGAATTGAAAGGGCTTGCCGTCAAATTGAGCGAATTGAGCGCAAAATTGAGGAATGAAAAAGAAAACAGAACGAAAAAGATAGACGATCTTGTGGTTTCGCTGCAGGACAACAAAGTCGACAATTCCGTCATAGAGCAGGTTAAGACATCTTTGAGCGATATATGACGGCGGAGGAGGGCCATCAAGTAAACGGTTTGTCCGGGTTCAGATAAACCGGATCTTTGTGGTATCCGTGATAATCTTGCGGTATTTGCCTAAAACACAGTTCAGGGTGTTTTCTGCCGATTTATTTAAGTGTTTTAATATGTAACCCGGTGCGGGGAGATATAGAAATGAGTGAAGACCTGAAAATATTGATAGTCGAAGATAACGCGGATCATGCCGAACTCGCGTCCAACGCGCTGATGAGAAGCATAAAAGGCTGCACCGTTGAGATAGTAGACAACCTCGAGCAAAGCATCAAGGCGTTAAAAAGCAATGTGTATGGCGCTGTGCTGGTCGATTATTATCTTGGTGATATAAACGGGCTGCAGATACTCAGACAGATAAAAGAGTTGAACTCTGAACTTCCGGTGATCATAGTCACCGGGCTGGGGAATGAAAAGATCGCGGTAGATGCCATGAAGCTGGGGGCATATGATTATATCGTAAAATCACCTGAATACCTCGATATATTGCCGGAATCCGTTAAGAAAGCGTTAAGGTCATATGAGGAATCCGGAAAGCGGAAAGTCGCCGAAGAAAGGGCCATAGAAAGCGAGAAACAATACAAAAACCTCGTGGAGAACATCAATATAGGGATTTTTCGCACAACAGGCAGTGAATCATGTGACATCATAAAAGCTAATCCCGCGCTGGCGGATATTTTCGGATTTGATTCAGTTGATGAGTTTATCGGGACGCACGCGCCTAAAATATTCGATAATTTTAAGGCTGAAGAAAGAAAAAAATACCTGAATGATCTGATAAAAAAGGGGACCTTGAGAAATCTGGAAGTACAGCTCTGGCGGAAAGATGGGGCCGCCATATGGGTATCCATAAGCGCCAATGTGCAGTATGATGAAAAAGGCCGGGTAATATGGATAGACGGCACCGTGCAGGATATCACTGAACGGAAGAAGGCTAAAGAGGAGCTTGAAAGAAATTATTCCAAGATGAAGATGGTATTCAGGAACATGGTCAACGCGCTGGCGGCCACCAGCGACATAAGAGACCCCTTCACGGCAGGGCACCAGAAGAGGGTTTCGCAGCTTGCTTGTGAGATCGCCGCGGAGATGGACCTTACGGAAGACGAGCAGGAAACTATAAAAATGGCGGCTCTGGTCCACGATATAGGAAAGATCAACATACCTATTGAGATCCTCAGTAATCCCAGGCATCTGACTGACCTTGAATATGAGATGATCAAGACCCATTCCAAAGTCGGCCACGATATATTGAAGACAATAAAAACTCCCTGGAAGATCGCCCAGATAATATATCAGCACCATGAGCGGATCGATGGGTCGGGATATCCGGAAGGATTGAAAGGCTGCGATATTCTGCTTGAAGCCAAAATACTGGCTGTAGCTGATGTCGTTGAGGCGATGGCGTCTCACAGACCGTATCGTCCGGCGTTAGGTATAGACAAGGCACTCGAGGAGATAAAGAACAATAAGGGTGTTTTATATGACGATGATGTTGTTGAGGCATGCCTGCGGGTCTTTGCTAAAGGCTTTGTATTCGATCTTGAAAAAGAATCATAACCCATTTCTATATAAAAACATATAACCCTTAATATCCCCGCGTATAATTATATTTCTTCTGCGGCAAAAATAGCTTGACAAATCGGCGCATTTAAGTTAGAATTACAAAAAGTAAATATGTTTTTTCTCAAGAGGTAAATATGAATTCAAATTTAAGGGAAACCCTGATCTCGGAAAATTTACTGACAGGCGAACAATTTGACAGATTAGTACGGGATAAGAGCAATAAAAGAGTATCTTTACAAAAGGCTTTACTTGATTCCGGTTTGATCGAAGAAGTGGATCTTCTGGAAATATACGCCAGGATCTATAGATTATCTACAATAGATCTTAAGAAAGAGAAGATGGATCCTTCAGTTGTGCAACTTATCCCTGACAAAATTGTACAGCAGCATGCAGTCGTTCCCGTGAAAAAGACCGGGGATACACTTGTAGTCGCGATAAACGACCCGGGGGACATCATAGCCCTTGATGACATCAAAGTCTTGACAAACCTTTCCATAAAACCTGTTTTTGCCCAGAAAGATGATATAGAGAACTGGGTAAATAAAATATTTTACATTGAAGACGCTACATCAGAGATCGTGCAGAAACTGGTCAGTGATGAAGAAGTCGAGTTCGTCGAGACATCCGGTATCGAAAGCTTTAATGAAGACCTTTTCGATATGAAGGACGTGAAGTATAAACATTCTATCGTGACCAGGCTTGTCAATTCCATAATCAGGGAAGCTATTGAATCCAAGGCAAGTGATATACATATCGAGCCGCAGGGTAAATTCCTTGTGGTGCGGTACAGGATAGACGGAGACCTCAAGGTGATCACGCGTATACCGGGCATGCTGCGTTCAGCGATCGCCGTCCGCATCAAGATCTTAACCAAACTTGATATAGCCGAGACGAAGAAACCGCAGGATGGACGTATAGGGATATTAATCAACGGGAGGAAGATAGACCTGAGGATATCGTGCCTGCCGATCTACCACGGGGAGAAAATAGTGATCAGGGTTCTCGATCCCAAAGAAGCCAAGGTGAGCTATGAACAGATAGGGTTCAGCAAGGGCGAATGGGATGTGGTAGCCCGCGCTATGAAGAGATCCCAGGGGATGATACTCGCTACCGGGCCGACCGGTTCGGGAAAGACATCGACTCTTTACAGCGCTTTAAATTATGTTAAAAGCGAACAGACAAATATAGTCACTATCGAAGACCCGATAGAGTACCTGATCCCGGGTATCAACCAGACCCAGATCAATCCTGTAAAAAACCTTACATTCGCTAACGGCCTGAGAAGCATACTCAGGCAGGACCCCAATGTCATACTGGTGGGGGAGATAAGGGACCGCGAGACCGCCGATATCGCTTTCCGGTCATCGTTGACAGGGCATCTTGTGCTTTCCACGTTACACACTAACAGTGCTGTTTCTTCAATAACACGCTTACGTGATATAGGCGTAAAACCTTATTTGATCGCCTCATCATTGTTGCTGGTGATATCACAGAGGCTGGTCAAGGTCATATGCCCGCATTGCAGGGAACAGTATCAGCCTGATATGCAGTTGATAAGTAAATTCAGCAAATATTATGACAGCCTTTACGGCAGAGGATTTTTCAGGGGCGCGGGATGCGAGAATTGCAATCATACAGGGTTCAGCGGAAGAACACCTCTGATAGAGATACTGAGGGTCGACGAGGATATTAAACAGCAGATAATCGATAACGCTTCCGAATATGAGATATACCAGCTTGCCGTGAAAAACGGCATGAAACCAATGCTGGAGACCGGGATAGAAAAAGTCCTGGAAGGGACGACCACCCTGGAAGAGATAGAAAAGACAGCGTACAGCGTCGAGGAGAAAAAACACGGAAAGATAATAGAAAATGACGTGGACCAACTGGTGAAATTCGCCAATTCGGTCCCATCCATTACAAATTGCAGAATGGATGATATACCAACGGGAGATACTAAGGCCGTTAAAGAACAACGGGACAGGCGAAAAAGCGGCAGGATAGAAAGGCATTTTTTCTGTAAGTTCCATGTCAAGAATAGCATGGATTGTGAGGAGTGCTTAAAGGGCTGGCATATGATAACTTTGCAGAATCTATGCGAGGAGGGCGCCCTTATAAATTTTGATAAAAGACTGAAAGAGGGGGAGGAGCTGGATCTTACACTTAATATACCGACCTCCCTTAAACCGATAGAATGCACCAGTAAAGTATTGAGGGTAGAACCCGGCAAAGATAACCTGAACCTGTATAAGATCGCGGTACATTTCGAGGATATTGATGATGAAGACAGGATGGCGATATCCCGCACGACCGATTTTTACAGGTCAAAAAACAAAAGCTGAGCTCTACTTTTATCCCCAGATACTCCTATCCAGGCACCTGTATCCTATAGCTTCCGAAATATGGTAAGAGTCTATCGTGTCTGAACCGTCCATATCGGAAATAGTTTTAGATATTTTCAATATCTTATCATAAGCCCGCGCGCTTATGCCAAGTTCCAGTATGGCCGTTTTCAGCAGTTCGTTTGCTTCTTTTGTCAGGACGCAGAACTTTTCCACCTCATTATTCCCCATGTAAGCGTTGTAGCGCAGACGGTCGGGCTTTTCGCTGAAACGGAGCTTTTGCAGGTGCCTGGCTTTTTCGACCCTTTCTTTTATCACCGCCGAAGTCTCGCCTTTTTTTCTGTTCGATAATTCCGAGTAATTAAGACGCGGCACTTCTATATGTATGTCTATCCTGTCCAGTAGAGGCCCGGAGATCTTGGAAATATATTTTTGTATCTGATAAGGGGTGCAGTGGCATTCTTTTTTAGGGTCAGTGAAAAAGCCGCACGGACAGGGGTTCATAGCCGCCAGAAGGATAAAACGTGAAGGATATTTAAGCGCTTTTTCCACGCGGGCGATCACTATATCACCGGATTCAAGCGGCTGGCGCAATGTTTCCAGCACATCACGCCGGAATTCCGGGAACTCATCAAGAAAAAGCACGCCGTTATGGGCAAGGCTTATTTCCCCGGGCAGGGGCCACGAACCCCCTCCGGACATGGCCGCGTATGATATGGTATGATGCGGAGCCCTGAAAGGACGGTTATATATCAAGCCGGGCTTTTTCAGTTCGCCGGCGATACTGTAAATCATAGTAGTGTCAAGCGCTTCATTATCCGAAAGGTCAGGCAGGATAGTGGGGAACCTTTTTGCCAGCATACTTTTACCCGAACCCGGCGGTCCCAGTAAGAGTATATTATGGGCTCCCGCCGCGGCGACTTCAAGCCCCCTTTTGGCATATTCCTGGCCTTTGACTTCACTGAAATCTGTTTTATATGTTGCCGGAGATCTATTAGAACACGTGATCTTTTGTTCGACGGCAGCCAGGCAGCTTATACCTTTCAGGTGATCGACCGTTTTTCTAAGAGAAGAAGAGGCATAAACTGTTATTTCTTTTATATTCGCGGTTTCCGCGGCGTTATTTTCAGGGACTATAAATGTTTTATACCGGTCTTTCAGGGATATCGCCAGCGGCAGGGTGCCCCTGAAAGATTTAAGACGGCCGTTAAGGGATAATTCACCGCAGAATATCTTTTTTTCAAGGTCTTCCTGTTCTATTGTACCGGTGGCCGACAGGATCCCCAGGGCTATAGGCAGGTCAAATCCGGCGCCTTCTTTTTTTATGCCGGCGGGAGACAGGTTGACCGTGATCTTTTTTGCCGGAAAGACGAATCCGGAATTTTTTATAGCTGACCGGATCCGGTCCCGGCTTTCCCTGATCGACGTATCCGGCAGGCCTATTATCGTAAAAGAGGGCAGTCCGCTTGAGACAATATCCACTTCTACGTCCACGGGATGGGCTTCGATGCCCGCAACACATCCGGAATGCACTTTTGCCAGCATAATACCTCCTTTCCTGAACACGGATTTAAACGGATTTCATAGGCACAGATCTACACGGATTGGCACGGATATAAAATATCAGAATATATTTTGTTTCATCCCTGTGCCTCCATAGAAGATCCGTGTAGATCACACTTCTATCGCGTTTTTTATATGCTCTATCATCATAAGGTCTTTTTGATCGGTAAATATTATCGATACCACATCTATTCTTGAAGGGGTTTCCCACAAGCCATTGTGTTTCAAATAGTAACACGCGTTTTTAACAATATGGTCCCGTTTCTTTTTTGTTATATTGTACAAAGGAGAAACGCCATCCCGGAAAACGCGGGATTTAACTTCGATAAATACCGTATATCCGCCGTCCCTCGCGATGATATCGATCTCACCTAAAGGTGTCCTGTAATTTGTCTCTATAATAGAGAACTTACGGCGTCTTAAAAAGTTTTTCGCGCATCTTTCACCGGATTTCCCGGTCTCGATGTTCGTGATCTTTTTCACTTGTTGTTCTCTGAATATTTATCCAGTATAAGGTCGTTTAGCGCTTTTCTTTGTTCTTTTGCCGCAGGGTAGAACGTATCGTACCATTTGCCGTCACGGCCCTGTTCTCGCGGCATGCTTACAAACAAACCTTCTTTGCCCTCGACAATACGGAACCCTTTGACAATAAAAGTGTCCATGATGATCAGGTCGCAGAAGGCCTTTGTGGGGCCTGACCCGTCAAGGTTGTGGATGCGGTCGATCTTTATCATAGATTTCTTTTCCATATATCCTCCTTTTGTTTTTCGCTCTCATATATATAGACACTTTTTTTGCCGAAAATCTTTCAAAATTTTTTAATAAAAACGGCGGCTTGTATTGGCGGCAGGGAATAGTTATACTTTAAGGTGAGTTCCAGCCCCGGCTGAACGCGCCGGATGGAATAAAAATTACGGGAGCATATCATGAAACCGGGGGATATCCTGAGATCAGTATTTATTGCTGTTATATTTTTGACCGCAGGGAACCACAGCCCAGCGTACGGGCATCAATGCTCGGTGGCCGTGGAATCAAGAAAAGGGGACGATTTTGACCACGCGATAGGCATGATGGACATAATATTATCTGATGAAAACATGGATGACCGGATCGGCCTTGTCCTGTATAGAAAGGATTTTTTTGAAAAAGACAAAGTCAGGGCGCGGTCATATTACTTCGATGTGATAGAGAAAAAAGAGACCGTGAATGATTTTTATCTTGTTGTCTGCGAGAGTGATGAGCGGGACATATTTTCAGGATATATTGATCTCAGGGACATGGGATCCCCGGTCCTGGAGTTGAAAAACAGGGATGGAAGGGTGATCGCGAACATCTCGGAAGACGGCCTCAGGTTTAAAGCGGAAAACATGCCCGATGGACTGCCTGGCGGATAATCTCATATGTTTTCAGGGTAAAGTGATCAGTGCGCGTAAAATTTCCGCACCATCTCGCCCTGCGTGATAAACGCGATCTTTTTGCGCAGGATATGATCGATATGTTTTTTGAAGATGTCTATGTGTGTAAAGAATCTGTAAAGCTCGTCCCTGTGAGCGCTTTTGGTGTTATTTTCGGATATAAGGTGGAATACTTCTATCAGCCAGAGATCGCGGCCGCGGACCATTTCCGCGATCTCGTTCATTTGCGCTAAAGTCTGTTCCAGCGTAAAGGCTGTTCCGGTTATAGAATAAGGGTCTTTGAAAGGCAACCTGTTGAAGACGATCTTCTCGCTGGTTATCCTGGATGACTTATAGTAATTTGATGCCAGCGTTCTCAGCGGCCGGTTATTGTTAGCGTCTATGAAAGGGAATACCATAGAGTGGATCTCATTGCCCGTCACTTCGGTTAAAATAGTCTTTGAAGCATCCATTTCATTTTTTACGGCCGATTCGCCCTCTTTAAGAAGGACATCAAGAAGATTCTTATGTGTGAGGGTGTGTGAGGCGATCTCGTGGCCCGCTTTTTCCAGCGATAAAATGTCTTTTTCATCGATCACCGCTCTATTTTCCAGCTCAGCTCCTAAAAAGGAGGGGGCTGCCGCGAAAGTCGCCGGGACCCCTTTATCCCGCAGAAACCCGGCGCAATGCATAAAAGTATCTTTATAGCCGTCATCGAAAGCGATCGTGATATAGCCCATTTTTCGTATTTCGTATTCCGTATACCGTATACCGTATACCGTATTCTGTGAAAATATAAATGTAGGCGAGGGCCACTGTGCCCTCGCATAATAAA
>Ga0272443_10002646_pt1 | contig 22453 bp, 18 predicted proteins | sample SSMAcet12_FD_193581 | JGI IMG/M metagenome (GOLD analysis project Ga0272443, IMG submission 193581) | Marine sediment archaeal communities from Little Sippewissett salt marsh, Falmouth, MA, United States - SSM-Acet-12 | ecosystem: Environmental > Aquatic > Marine > Wetlands > Sediment ...
GAGCAGAGGGCGAAGGTTTTGCTCTCAAAGATTCGGTCCTGCTCCCCCATCTGCACCATGCGCCAGAGCTGGCGGGGGGTGTAGTCCATGGCATGCGCGTTGGGGCACGAGCCGCTGCAGGTGCCGCATTGAATGCAGGCGCTGACCATGGCGCGAATCTCCCTCAGCAAGTCGTCGTCACCGGCGTCTGCAGCCGGAGGGTTTGCGCTGGCGCTGACTTTCATCTGAACTCCTTCCGCCGTTGGCAGGGAAACGGGCTGGCGGCCGGGGCGCCGCAGGCGGCGCTCACGACACCCCTTCCAGTGCGGCGTCGATCACCGCCATCATCCGGGTGTCCGTAAAGCCCGTCACAATCGCCGCGCTGTTGGGGCAGACCGCGGCGCAGGCCCCGCAGCCCTGGCACATGGCCGGGTTGACCTCGATTCTGTCCAGTTCCGGGTTGCGGTGCCGGGCGCCGTAGGGGCAGACGTCCAGGCAGCGTTCACAGCGGCTGCAGAGGCTGTGGCGCACCTCGGCCACCACCTTGGCCGCCGGCAGGCGCTCGCGCCCCAGTATGCGCAGGGTCCGCTGGGCAGCGGCCTCGGCCTCGGCAATCGATTCCGGGATACCGTGGGGTGCGCGCACCAGACCGCAGGCGAAGACCCCTTCCTTGAGGGCATCCACCGGCCGCCACTTGGATTCCGCCTCCTGGAAAAATCCGTCCCGGTCGCGGGTGACGCCGAATGCGTCCACCAGCGCTGCCGGCAGATGGGGCACGATGCCGGTGGCCAACACCACGAGATCGGCGGAAATGGCGACCTCACGGCCGACCAGCGGCTCGAAGGCCGTCACCAGCGGCCGGCCTTGGGCGTCGATGGTCACCTCGGGCTTACCCTCCAGGCTGTAAGGAAAAAACAGGATTCCGGCCTGACGTGCCCGGGTGTAGTGGGTTTCGCTGAAGCCGCAGCTCATCAGGTCCCGGTACAAAACGTAGACCCCGATATCCGGGTTGCGTTTTTTGAGCCCGAGAGCGTGTTTGAGGGCCGAGGGGCAGCAGACCCGGCTGCAGTAGTTGCGGGGTTCCTCGCGGCACTCCACACACTGGATCATGACGACGGCCGTCAGGCCGGCGGGATCGATGGTCCCGCTGGCCAGACCGATTTCCATCCCCTTCAGGGTCGTCACGGCGGCGCTTTCCCCGTGGCCGTAGGCCGTGGTGGGCGCCTCGCTGCCGCCGGTGGCCAGAATCGCCGCCCCGTGCTCCAGGGTGATGGTCCGCCCTTCGGGTCCCGTGATGGCGGTCAAAAAATGGCCGACCTCGCCGTAACCCCCGGCCACCCGGCTGCCGGTGTGGACCGTGATGCGGGGGTGGTTTTGCACCCGGGCGACGGTCTCGCCCAGCAGGGCCCTGGGGTCTTGGTCGTCCAAGGTGGAGACCAGCCAGTTCAGGTTGCCGCCCAGGGTCTCGGCCTGCTCCACCAGGTTTACCGCATAGCCGTGGTCGGCGATTCCCAGGGCCGCGGTCATGCCGGCGATTCCGCCGCCCACCACCAGCGCCTCCTGGACCACTGCGACGCTGGCTACCGGCCCCGGCGCCACGGTTTTCAGCGCGGCAACCCCCATCGCCACGACCCGCGCCAGCTCCGCGGGCGCCGGACCGGCGGCGGCGCCCGCGGACAGGAGGCTGCGGATGTCCACCACCGTCATCAGGGCCGGTTCCAGCCCGACGGCCGCGGCCAGTTCACCCAGTTTGCGGGCGTAACTGTAGGGCTGGCAGGCGGCAAGCACCAGACGGTTGGCGTTCCGGGCCTTCACCAGGTCCGTTAGGGCGCTCCAGCCCTGGGCGGTGCAGGTGTTTTCCAGGGCGGCGACCCAGGCCACCGCGGGGTCCTGCTGCAGGCGGGCGGACAGGTCTTCGGTCAGCGGCAGGGCCCCGCCGCAGGTGCAGCAAACCACCCCGACCCGCGGCGCCTCGCGGCTGACGTCCCGAAAGGTCGGCGCCGGCGATGGGGCCGCGCCCAGGCTGCCGCCGCCGGCGTGGAGCACCCGCGAGGCGTTCAAGGCGGCCGAACTGGCCCGGATCACCGCTTCGGAGATGTCCTCCAGGCCGGCAAAGGCGCCCCCCAGGAAAATGCCCTCGCGGCTGCTTCTGGTCAGGGAAAACGGGGCGCTGCGGGCAAACCCCCAGGGGTTCAGTTCGATCCCGGCGATTTCGGCCAGTTGGGCCGCACCGGCCGCCGGCCGCTGGCCGACGGAGAGCACCACCAGGTCAAAGCGCTCCTGGCGGCGTTCGCCTTCTTGGGAAACATAGGCCAGTACGGGGTCGCCGCTGTCCGGGTCGGGGATCACGGAGTGGATCCGGCCCCGCTCAAACCGCACGCCCGCTTCCCGCTCGGCCCGGTCGCGGTAGCGCTGGAATGACTTTCCGGGGGTGCGCAGGTCCATGTAGAAGATCGTCGTGTTTATGGCGGCGGCTTTTTCACGGGCCAGGAGGGCCTCCTTGATGGCATACATGCAGCAGACGCTGGAGCAGAAGTCCGCTCCGCTTTGAAGATCGCGGGAGCCGACGCACTGGATCCAAGCGATCTTGGTGATCGTTTTGCCGTCTACCGGGCGCACCAGCCGCCCGCCGCTGGGTCCGGTGCCGCTTAAGATCCGTTCGAATTCCAGGCTGGTCAGCACATGGGGGTTTTGCCGGTAGGCAAAGGGGTTTTTGCCCTCCGACGGGTCGAAGTAATCGGTCCCCCCGCAGAGGATCAGTGCGCCGGTCTCCATTCGCCGCGCTTCGGCCAGCTCGCTTTGATGGTGAATGCGCCCCACCTGATCGCTGAGGGTATCGGGATCGAAGGGCTTGAGCAGGTATTCGCGCGCGCCGGCCTTCATGGCCTCGATGGCGGTTTCAACCGTGGCATAGGCGGTCATCATCACCACGCACAGGTCCGGCTGAATTTCCCGGGCTTTTTGCAGGACTTCGACCCCATCCATGCCGGGCATCTTGATATCCAGCAGCATCAGCTGGAACCGCTCCCGGCTCAGCCGCTCCAAGGCCTCCCGGCCGCCGGCGGCCATCTCCACCGTGTAGCCCTCGTCGGTCAGCCAGGCGTGGATGGAATCCCGCACGATCAGTTCGTCATCCACCACCAGCACCCGGAAGCGTTCCCGTCCCCTGTCACCCAGCTGGATGGCACCGGTGGGGCAGGCCGCGACACACGCGCCGCAGCCGGTGCAAGCCGCCGTATCGATCCTGAAGGGGTTGGGGACGGTATGCGGCACGGGCAGGTAGATGGCCTTGCGCAAGCTGAGCCCGGCGTTGAATTCATCGGGCACCGACACCGGGCAGACGGCCGTGCAGGCCCCGCAGCCGATGCAGCGCTCCGGGTCCACCGGGTTTGGCGTCTGCCGCAGGGTCACCTCGAAATGGCCGGCCTCGCCCGAGATCGCGGCGATCTCGGTGGCCAGCAGGATCTCGATATTCTCGTGGAAAAGCCCCTTGCGCAAACAGTACTGGGAGCCGGCGTCGCGCGCCACCAGCGGCAGCATCTTGCACATGCCGCAGCCATTGCTGGGGAACTGGTAGTCCAGTTGACTGAGAATCCCGCCGATATGCCCTGCGCGGTCGATCAGGGTGACGCCGTAGCCGGTTTCAGCCAGATCCAGGGCCGCCCGGATGCCGGCGATCCCGGCGCCGACGACCATTGCGCTGCCGATTTTTCGTTTCATGGCTGGCCTCTGTTAGTGGTGGGCTCCCGGGTCATTGCCGCCGCTGCGGCGGGCCGGAGCATGGGGTTACAGACCGGTGACCTCCCCGAATTCATCCTCTTTGAAGACCGCCAGCGGAAGCGGTTCGTCCAGGCTGCGGCCGGCTTCGTACTCGAACGCCGCCTGGGTGCGGTGGGAAACGCTGCGAAAGAGCTCCATGACGGCGATCTCGTTGGGGCAGGCGTTGGAGCACTGGCCGCAGCCCACGCAGGACGTGCTGATGTGGGCCAGCCGCGTCAGGTGAAAGAAAATCGTGTCGGTGGGCATCTTGACGGCCCCCTTGCGATGGGCCCACTTGAGATACTGGAACGGTTCGTGGTCGAAGACGTCGGTGACGAAAACGCACTCCCGGCAGTAGCACACCGGGCAGGCCACCCGGCAGTTGTAGCAGTTGATGCAGGCAGCCAGGTAGGCGCTGAGTTTCTCCAGGCTGCCGGTTTGCTCCCGGGTGGCGGCGAACATCGCGTCCCGGCGCGCGCTGCGCTCGGCGACGAGGGCGGCAACCGCCGCCGAGCGTCCGGCGGGGGCCTCCGTGGACCCCGCCCCGAGCTGCTCCAGGAACGCCTCCCCCTGGGGGGTCCGGGCCTCGGCCCACAGCGGCCCCCCGGGTGCGGCGCCGTAAAGCCCGATCAGGATGTCGGCCCCTTCGGCTATGGGGTGTTCGCAGACCCGGCAGGCCGGCGCCAGCTCGAACGCCTCCGGCGGCCTTCCATCGGCCAGGATGGCGCGGTAAAACGCGGCCGTGGCCTCGGCGCCGGTTTTCGCCGCATAGCGGGTGTAGTCGCGGTTGGTGAAGGCGCCCAGGCAGTCGATCCCGATCAAAATAAGGTCCTCGGTGCTGGCCTGTTTGAGCTTGACCAGTTCGACCAGGGCGCGGATTTCGCACGGCCGCAGGACCGCCGCGATCCGGCCGCCGGCGCCGCGGCGGGTCAGGCGCGCCGCCAGGCGCGCGGCATTCAAGGGAAAGGCCGGCGCCAGCGGGTCGGCTGCGTCAAGCCTGGCGGGATCCGACACCAGGGTCGGCATCACCCGCGCTTTCGCCGGCAGGTGCAGCGGCACCAGCAGGGCGCTGATCTCCTCCTGGGCCAGCACCGATTTCAAGAAGGCCTGCAGCGCCGGCAGGATGTCACCGGCGGTCACGTCGATTTTCAGCATGCGCGCCATGGGGTCCTCCGCAGGGGCCCAATCGGATGGCCCCCGTTTGCAGGGGTAGACTCAGATCACCATCTGGCTGCGGGCCTCGCTGGGGCCCAGGGCCTTCAGCCGCGCCACCAGCTGGGTAATGGTGTCGGCAAACTGGATGCCGTCGCTGGCGCCGATCCAGGTGAGTTTCAGCCGCTCGGGGGCGAACCCGAACTGGGGCAGGATCTCCTGGAGGAGCTTGATGCGCCGGCGGGCCTTGAAGTTGCCGTTGATGTAATGGCAGTCGCCCGGATGACAGCCGCTGACCAGCACCCCGTCGGCCCCTTCCAGCAGGGCCTTGATCACGTATTTGGGGTCCACCATGCCCGTGCACATCACCCGCACCAGGCGCACGTTGGGCGGATAGCTCAGGCGCGAGGTGCCGGCCAGGTCGGCGGCCGTGTAGGTGCACCAGTTGCAGACAAAGGCGATCAGGGTGGGTTCGAAAGCGTCCATGGTTGCCTCCAGTAGCGAGGGGTGGCGGGTATCGGCAGGCCTGCTCGGATCGCGGGCTACGGGCCGACCTCATGGAGGGCGTCCATGATCCCGTCCAACTCCGAAAAAAGCTGTTTTTCCTTGAAGTGCCGGACCTGGGCGGCGCTGCTGGGGCAGAAGCCGGCGCAGCTGCCGCAGCCCTTGCAGAGCGCCTCGTTGATTACCGAGACCTGGCGGCGCGGGTCGAACTCGATGGCACCATAAGGACACAGCCCGATGCAGACCTGGCAGCCGGCGCAGATGTCCGGGTCGATCCAGGAGATGGCCGAGGGGATTTCCACCCACCCCCGGGTGGAGAGCGCCAGGGCCTTGGCCGCCGCCCCCGATGCCTGGGCGACGGTGTCGGGGATATCCCGCGGGGCCTGGCAGGTGCCGGCCAGAAAGACGCCGTCGGTGGCGGTGTTCAGCGGCGCCAGCTTGGGGTGTTCCTCCAGGAAGAAGCCGTCGGCGCCCTGATTGACCCCGAAAATCCGACCCACCTCGGCGGCATCCGCGCGGGCCTCGATGGCGGTGCACAGGATGGCCATGTCCACCGGCACCCGCATGCGACGCCCCATCAGGGTGTCCTCGGCGATCGCCACCAGCTTGCCCTTCTCCGCCGGCGTCTCGGCCTGGTCGGTGATCTCGGCCACTTTGCCGCGCACGAAGATCGTGCCCTCCTCCTGGCAGCGGCGATAGAATTCCTCGTAGCCTTTGCCGTAGCAGCGCTGGTCGATGTAGAAATCGTAGACGGCCGTGTCGTGGCCGATCTTCTCTTTGAGCAGGTGGGTGTATTTCAGGGCGTACATGCAGCAGACCCGCGAGCAGTACTCGTGGTAGTTGACGTCCCGGCTGCCGACGCAGTGGAGGATGGCGACGCTGCGGGGCACCCGGGTGAAGTCCCCGTTTTCGTCGCGAATCAGGATTTTGCCGCCGGTGGGGCCGGTGGCGTTGCTGAGGCGCTCGAATTCCAGGCTGGTGAACACGTTGGGGAAACGGCCGTAGCCGAAGGGATGCATGGGGCTGGGGTCGAGGGTGTCGTAGCCGGTGGCCAGAATAATGCTGCCCACCTGGACTTCCAGGGTTTCGGGCTGCATGCGGTGGTCGATGGCCTGGGCCTCGCACACCTTGACGCATTCCATGCACTCCGAGCAAACCCCGCAGTTGAGGCAGCGCTCAGCTTCCTGGCGGGCCGCTGTGGGCGTCACCCCGGAGGTCACCTCGGCGAAGTCCGCCGGGCGCTCTGCTGCCGACAGATGCGCGGGCTGCAGGCGCTCGGCGGTTGGGAGGTCATCCGGGATTTCGCGCCAGCCGGCGGCCGGGGCCGCCGCCGGGTCGGCGGGCTGCTCGGCGGTCTCGGTCGCCTCCCCGCGGATGAAGCGGTCCATGGCCGCCACCGCCCGCCGGGCGCCGGCCACCGCCTCGATGACGGTCGCCGGGCCGGTGACCGCATCCCCGGCGGCAAACACGTGGGGCAGGGTGGTGGACATGGACCCGGGGCTGACCGCGATGGTGTCGCGCTCTGTGCAGGCGGGGGCCGTTTCGGCCGCCGACCACGCGCTTGCGGTGCGCTGGCCGATGGCGGGGATCACCGTGTCGCAGGGGATTTGGAATTCCGAGTTGGCGAGCGGCACCGGGCGCCGTCGGCCGCTGCCGTCCGGCGGCCCCAGCTGGGTGCGCAGACATTCAAAGCCGGTGACGGCGCCCTGGGGACCGAGGATGCGGACTGGGGCGGTGAGATATTCGAAGGTAACGCCCTCGGCCAGGGCGCCGGCGACCTCCTCGGGATAGGCCGGCATCTCCGCCTCGGAGCGGCGGTAGACCACGGTCACCTTTTCGGCGCCGAGCCGCCGCGCCACGCGGGCGGCGTCGATGGCCACGTTGCCGCCCCCGACCACCACCACCCGTTTGCCGACGGCGGTGCGTGCGCCCAGGTTGACCTCGCGCAGGAAGGTCACCGCGTCGATCACCCCGCGGGCCTCGTCCTCTCCGGGGATTCCCAGCTTGAGGGAGGCGTGGCAGCCAATGGCGATAAAAATCGCGGCAAAGCCCTCCTGCTGAAGATCGGCCAGGGTGAAATCGCGTCCCAGGCGCATCCCGGTGCGGGCGTTGACCCCCAGATCGAGGATGAAGTCGATCTCGCCGTCGAGCACAGCAGACGGCAGGCGGTAGTCGGGGATTCCCACCCGCAGCATGCCGCCCAGGGCTTCCAGGACTTCGAAAAGGGTCACCTGGTAGCCTTTCAGGCGGGCGAAGTAGGCGGCCGTCAGGCCGGCCGGGCCGCCGCCGATCACCGCGATTTTCTCCGGGCGCTCGGTGATCTCGGGCCTTGGGCGCTGGGCGGGGTCCACCTGGTCGGCCGCGAAGCGCTTGAGTTCGCGGATGGCCACCGGGGCGTCCACCTCGGCCCGGCGGCAGGCCGCCTCGCAGGGGTGCGGGCAGACCCGACCGAGAACCCCCGGCAGGGGCAGCCGCTCCATGATCAGCGCCACGGCTTCGCGGTATTTGCCCTGGCCGATGAGCTGCACGTAGCCCTGGACGTTGATGCCGGCCGGGCAGGTGGTGGTGCAGGGTGCGCGGTCCTGCTTGTCGATGCAGAAGGTGATCGGCACCGCCTGGGGAAAGGCCCGGTAAATGGCCTTGCGCTGGCTCAGACCCTGATCCCAGGCGCTGGGCGCCGTCACCGGGCAGACCTTGGTGCACTCGCCGCAGCCGGTGCAGACCCCCTCCTTGACGTAGCGCGGTTTGCGCCGGATGCTGACCGTGTAGTTGCCGATGTAGCCCGAAACCGCCGTCACCTCGCTGTAGGAGAGCAGTTCGATGTTCGGGTTCTGGGCCACCTCCACCATCTTGGGGGTTCCGATACAGGCGGCGCAGTCCAGGGTCGGAAAGGTCTTGTCGAACTGCAGCATGTGGCCCCCGATGGTGGTGTCCTTTTCCACCAGGTAGACCTTGCGGCCGGCATTGCCGATATCCAGCGCCGCCTGCATGCCGGCAATCCCCCCGCCGACCACCAGCAGGTCGGGGTGGACCGCCACTTCACGGGTTTCCAGGGCCTCGTGGAAGTTCACCCGATTGATGGCCGCCGCTGCCAGGGTTTTGGCCTTGCGGGTGGCCTCGTCGGGATCCTGGGTGACCCAGGATACCTGCTCACGCACCGAGGCCATCTGGAACATGTACGGGTTCAGGCCGGCCCGCTGGCAGGCCCCCTGGAAGGTCTTTTCGTGGAATCGCGGCGAACAGGAGGCCACCACCACGCGGTTGAGCCCGTACTCGCGGATATCCTTCTCGATCATTTCCTGGCCGGGGTCCGAGCACATGAATTTGTAATCGCGGGCCACCACCACATGCTTCAGGCCGCGGATAAAATCGGCCACCTCCTTTACCCGGACCCGGTAGGCGATGTTGATCCCGCAGTGGCAGATGTAAAACCCGATTTTGATGGCCATGGGTCTCTCCCTGATGGTGCCGGCGCCAACGCTAGGACCCCGGCGCGGACAGCCTCTGCACCTGGCGCAGCAGTTCTTCGGCGTCAGGAGGGGTTTCCAGGCAGCACTCCGGCTCCCGCAGCTCCCGGCCGCCGGTCGTGGTCTGGGTTTCGGGGTAGAAGAGAAAGATCTTTTTGCCGATGGCGGACAGCATGATGACCGGAACGGTCCGCAGCTGCTGGTTGCATCTCAAGTTGACATAGAGGGTGATGCCGCCGTCCCCGGTCATCATGGCGTTGAGGATGATGCAGTCAGGCGCGAGCGCCAGGGCCTTGGCCATGCCTTCGGCCGGGTTGCGGGCGACGATCGGGCTGTAGCCGTTGGCCGCCAGCAAGGTGGCCATGAAGGTGACCATGTCGGCTTCGTCGTCGACGATCAGGATCTTTTTAGCGCCGGTCTTCTGGCTCACGATGGGCTCCTGGGGCAATCGGTCGCGGGGCACACGGGCATCGTCCAGTTGACCACAGCATTTAACGTGCCGCTTTTTTCAACTTATTGAAATTAAGAATAATTTGATTTTCAAGGCCAGGGTTGGAAGCTGCTGGGCGGTGGCCGGGGGGCGATGTTGCCGAAGTGATGCATAAAAATGCATCAAACGGAGAAGGGGTGGGCCTTAATTTGAATAAAAAAATATTTTAAACAGATGGTTGTGCGTTGCATAAACCGAATGCAACATATGAAACATCAGGCTTCTCGAGGCGATGCGCCGGCGGGGGTCAGGGGCAGATGCAGGGTGAAGGCCGCTCCCTTGCCCGCGACGTTTTTGGCCGTGACCGCGCCCTTGTGGCGCTGCATGATGCCGAAAACCGTGGAAAGACCCAGCCCCACGCCGTAGCCTTCGGCCTTGGTGGTGAAAAAAGGTTCGAAGATATGGGGCAGATCGGCGGCCGGGATCCCCGCTCCGGAGTCCGTGACGGTGATGGTCACCTCGTTGCCGCCAGGGCTGCGCTGGGCCTCCAGCCGCAGGCGGCCGCCTTGGGGCATGGCGTCAATGGCATTGAAGATCAGGTTGATGATGCACTGCTGCAACTGGTTGGCGTCCCCCCGGACCGGCGGGAGATCTTCGCTGATCAGGAGTTCAAACTCGATGTTCTGCAACTCCAGCTTGTGGCGGCTCATCAGGGCGCAGCGGTTGAGAAGCTCGCGCAGCGAGACCTCGGTCATGGCCGGTGGTGATTTGCGCGAAAAGGCCAGCAGGCTGGCGACAATCCGGGCGCAACGGTCGGTTTCGGTTTCCACCAGCGCCAGGTAGCGGCTGAAATCCGCCTGACGGGCCGGCTCCAGCGGTCCGCGTTTGAGGACCCGCAGCATCAGGCGGGTGTAATTGAGAATACCGGCCAGGGGATTGTTGATCTCGTGGACCACGCTGGCGGCCAAGCGCCCCAGGGACATCATTTTATCCTGGTGCAGGATGCGGGCCTGGTCGGCCACCTCCTGTTCCAGGCGCCGGACTTCGCGCAGGTCCCGGAAAAAGCAGACCAGGCCGCCCAGCTTGCCCGGTTGGGGCAGGACCGCGGCCGAGACCTGAACCGGGATTTCCTGGCCGTCTTTGGCCATCAGGGTTGTTTCAAAAAGCGCCAGGCGCTCCCGGCCGCCCCACTTTTGCGATGCCAGCGCACCTCTGAAACGCGCGTTCTCCCCGGGGCGCAGCAGGTCTGCCAGGGTCATCTGACCGACCACCTGGGCCCGGGAGTGGCCGAGCATTTTCTCCATGCTGCGGTTGAAGATCACCACCGTGTCATCCCGGCCGCAGCCCAGGATGCCGTCCAGGGAGCCGTCGATCAGGTTGCGCTGAAAGGCGAAGGTGTCCATCAGCTCCCGGGCGGTTCGGGCCCAACCCGCCTCCAGCAGGGTGGTGTAGTCCCGGACCTGCTGCCGGACCCGGAAGCGGTCGCGCGCCCGCTTGAGCGCCAGAAAGAGGGCCTCGTCATGCAGCGGCTTGGTGATAAAATCGGAGGCATCCAGCTGCAGGGCGCGAATGGCGAGATTCATTTCGCCGAAGGCGGTCATCACGATGACCTCAATCCCCGGCCACCGTTTTTTGACGGCCGCCAGCAGCTCCAGGCCGTCCATGCCGGGCATGCGGATATCGGTGATCAGGATCTGGGGAGCGAAGCTTTCACAGCGCGACAGGCCTCCGGCGCCGTCGGCTGCGGTTGCAACCCGGTAGCCGGCATCTTCCAGGCTGATGCGCATGACCTTGCGGATGCCCTCCTCGTCGTCGACCAGGAGGAGCCGCCAGTCCATGGGGGCAGGGGGCGGGGATGGCATTTCCTGTCACCGCGGTGTCGCCGTGGGCTCAGCGCACCAGGCACTGCCGGACATGCGGGGCCGCACGCCGGCGGTAATTTTGCATTTCGGAGGCCGTCGCACCCCGGCGCACGCCGCCAAAAAAGCTCGGGTCCAAAACCCGTTGGGAGCGGAATTCCTGCAGCACGTAGCGCTCGGCACCGGCAATGCAGCGGGTGATGGCGCGGATGGCAGCGGTATCGACGAACGGCTGCACGCAGGTGGTGCGAAACTCGTACGGCAGACCGGCGTGCATGATGAGATCGATGCTGGCCAGCAGGCGGGCGGGGTCAAGGTCGGCCGCAAGCCACGGCACATAGGCTTCCGGTGCGGTTTTGATGTCCATGGCGATGTAGTCCACGAGATTCTCCGCCAGCAGCCGGCGGAGGGCATCGGGGTTGCTGCCGTTGGTGTCCAGCTTGACCGGATAGCCGGCTTCCCGGATGCAGGCACAGAGCTCCGCAAGATCCGGCTGCAGGGTGGGCTCGCCGCCGGAGACGACCACCCCGTCCAAAAACCCTCTGCGCGCCGCCAAAAAGTCACGGATCCAGGGCAGACTCAGCTCGCAGCCGCCTGCCGCCGCCCCCGAGGCCAGCTCGGGATTGTGGCAATAGGGGCAGTGAAAGTTGCACCCCGCCAGAAACACCACGCAACTGATCCCGCCGGGGTAGTCGCTGAACGAGTTTTTCTGCAGACCGCCGAATCTCATCACCACACGGGATTGCGGGGCGCCTGGCCGGCAGCCGCGCTCAGGTTATTTTGAAGGTTTTGCGCTGGGCATACTCCGCCTGCTTGCCGGTATTCCACTGCCGGATCGGCCGCAGATAGCCCACCACGCGCGAGTAAATCTCGGTTTCCTGGCCGCAGGTGGGGCAGCGCTGGCGCTCTCCGCTTAAATAGCCGTGGGCCGGGCAGACGCTGAAGGTCGGGGTCAGGGTGAAATAGGGCAGCCGGTAGCCGGCGGCCACCTTGCGCACCAGGTTCTTGACGGTGGCGACATCGGCGATCCGCTCTCCCAGAAAGAGGTGCAGGACGGTGCCGCCCGTGTACTTGGTTTGGAGCTCGTCCTGCAGGGCGAGGGTTTCGAAGAGGTCGTCGCTGAAATTAACCGGCATCTGGGTGGAGTTGGTGTAGTAGGCGGCCTCTCCCCGGCGCCAGCCGTCGTTATTGGCCGCCAGAATTTCGGGGTAGCGCTTCTTGTCCAGCATGCAGAGGCGGTATGAGGTGCCTTCGGCCGGGGTGGCCTCGAGGTTGAAAATCTCGCCGGTCTCCTCCTGGATCGCGGCGATCCGCTCCCGCATGAAATCCATCACCTCAAGGGCGAAGCGCTGGCCGGTGGCGGTGGTGAGGTCTTGTCCGATGAAGTTCAGGCAGGCCTCGTTCATGCCCACGATGCCGATGGTGGAGAAGTGGTTTTTCCAGTAAGACCCCGATCCGGCCTTGATCTCCCGCAGATAGAAGCTGGTGTAAGGGTAGAGATTTTTTTCGGTGAAGCGCTCCAGCACCTTGCGCTTGATGACGAGGCTCTCCTTGGCGGCTTGCATGATCCGGTCGAGGCGGCTGAAAAAATCATCCTTGTCGGCGGCCAGGAACCCAATCCGCGGCAGGTTGATGGTGACCACCCCGATGGAGCCGGTCAGCGGGTTGGCCCCGAACAACCCCCCGCCGCGCTTCATCAACTCCCGGTTGTCCAGGCGCAGGCGGCAGCACATGGAGCGGGCATCCTCCGGGGACATGTCCGAATTGACGAAGTTGGAAAAGTAGGGGATGCCGTATTTGCCGGTCATTTCCCAGACCCGCTCCAGATTGGGGTTGTCCCAGTCGAAGTCCCGGGTGATGTTGTAGGTCGGGATGGGGAAAGTGAATACCCGGCCGCGGGCATCGCCCGCCATCATCACCTCGGCGAAGGCCCGGTTGATCATGTCCATCTCGGTCTGGAACTCGCCGTAAGTCTCCTCGCGGGTCAGGCCCCCGACGATAACCGGATGGTCCCGCAGAACGGCCGGGGGGTGCAGGTCCATGGTGATGTTGGTGAACGGCGTTTGGAAGCCCACCCGGGTGGGAATGTTGATGTTGAAGACGAACTCCTGGAAAGCCTGCTTGACCTCCGCGTAGTCGAGACCGTCGAAGCGCACAAACGGCGCCAGGAGGGTGTCGAAATTGGAAATCGCCTGGGCGCCGGCGGCCTCCCCCTGCAAGGTGTAGAAGAAATTGACCACCTGGCCCAGGGCCGAGCGCAGGTGTTTGGGCGGTCCGCTTTCCACCTTGCCGGCCGCGCCCCGGAACCCCTGGCGGAGAAGGTCCCTGAGGTCCCAGCCGACGCAGTAGACCGAGAGCAGGCTGAGGTCGTGAATGTGCATATCGCCGTTTTTGTGAGCGTGGCGGATCTCGGGGGGGTAGATTCGGCTCAGCCAGTACTCCGCGGTCACATCCGAGGAGATGTAGTTGTTGAGCCCCTGCAGGGAGTAGCACATATTGCTGTTTTCTTTGATCTTCCAGTCCAGCTTCTGAAGATAGTTCTCCACCAGGTCGACATGCGCCTTGGTGGTGATGTTGCGGATCTGGGCATGCTGCTCGCGGTAGAGGATGTAGGCCTTGGCGGTCATCAGGAAAGGGGAGTCGAGCAGGACGCGCTCCACGATGTCCTGGATCTCCTCGACCTCAGGCCGGGGGCCCAGACGCAGCTCGTGCGCCAGGGTCAGAACCCGCAGGGTCAGTTTGCGGGCCTCGCGCAGGTCAAACTCGCCGCTGGCCTTGCCGGCCTTGGCCAGGGCGGCGGTGATTTTGGATGAATCGAAGGCGACGACCCGGCCGTCCCGTTTCTTGATAGTGTCAAAAACAACCATCGGATCATCTTGGGACCTCACTCCTTCAAACATGGCGCTCCTCTCTGGTTCGCAGTTCAGCTCGGAAACCGGTGCTCAGACTCCCGGGTGGCGGTTGGGATGTTCGGACTGAAGTTGGGCTCAAGGATGCTGACAGGCAAGGCCGCCAGTGATGACGGTCAGGTTTTCTTACAACTACATATTGTTGTGTGTCAACAGAAAACTTCCCACATATTGGGCTTTATCGGCACCCCGGTGCCAAGGCCTTAGGGCCTCGGCAAAAAATAATTCCACATCCTGCTTGTCCTTTGGCCCGTCCTCTGCGTCACATCCGCCGGCACATATCTCGATATGCACCGACAGATGTGCCTTGATGAGGAACCAAAATCCTTCGCCATATTTTGGAATTATTTCTTACCGCGACCCTTAAGCGTTTGAAGGCGCAATTTTAAAAGGTTTGAAACGGCTGGGGGGCCCGGCAAGAACCATTATCCGGCTAGGGTGATTTTGGCCTGCGGAGAGAAAATAAAATCCGGCGTCAGCGCCTGGGGTTATTCGGTGCCGCGACCCTTGTTGCGGGGGGAGCTGGCATCCGGGGTGACCCAGATGTAATCGGCGATGCCCAGGTCGATGCTGTCGCCCACTGTCGCCAGGTAAACCGTGCGGAAGGCCGCCCCGGTGCGGCGCAGCGCCCGCTCGGGGATGCCGTAGTGATACTGGATGTGGCTGTTTCCCGCCAGCACCAGCATGGGTGCTGCTGACAGGCTGCGGGCGATGCTCTCCGCCATGGTCTCCTCCCAGACGCATTGCGCTTCGTAGAAAAATTCGAATCGGGCTTCGTCGGCGAAGGCGTGGCGTTGGAAGACCGTTTTGAGGTGACGGCGGTGGGCCTCATGGGTCAGGTCGATTTCAGCCGGCAGCCAGGGGCTGTCATAGGGGGTGAGGTTGGCGATTCCCCCCACCCGAATCCTTGCGGGGATGTGTCCTGGAAGGTTGAGGGCAAAAAGCGGCAGCCTCTGGTGCCGGATGAAGTCTAGGATTTCGCGGTAAAGCGGGTAAGGGTAGCGCCAGTTGGCATACCACTGGGTTTTCTGCAGAAAGGCGTCCTCTTGGAGCTCGCCGGCCGACCATTGGTCCAGAACCGCCTGGTAGGTGCGGTCGAACATTTCCATGCCCACGGTCAAGCGCGTGTGATGCTGGTGCAGCAGCGCCATCAACTGAACCTGGATCTGGTGGTGAGCGGGGTTGGTATGTTTTTCACCCACGTAGACGATCCGGGCGCGGGCCAAATCGGCCACCAGCGCCTCAAGCGAAACGCTCCGGCCGGTTTTCCCCGACAGGATGCTGCCGACCCCAAATGTCCCCTCCAGGTCCGGAATGGTCACGGCCGCAGGGGGACCGGCGCAGCCCGAGAGCACCCCAAACATTGCCGCCAGGCTCAGCGTCAGAAGCCAGCCGCTCTTGCCGCCGGCCTGCCTCCCGGTCGGCGGAACGCATTTATCGACTTGATTTTTCATGCCGCCTTCACTACCCTGATGATCATGAAACTCGATCAGAATCCCGTTTTTCGAAAAATCATCGTTCCCTGGTACGACAGCGAAAACGCCTGTTTGACCTCCATGGGATTTTTGGCGGCAGTGGCGATTTTCGGGGCTTTCGGCCTGCCGGTCGCCCGGGAGGATCCGGCCTACGCCGCAGCCGCCTGGGTGCCGGGGCTTTTGGTGGTTCTAAGCGCAGCGACCTTCGCTTCCATGGGCATCCGGTTGCTGCTGCGACGCAGCGCCCAGCGGTCCTCGCGCTGAGAGCCCGGCCGTATTAGATTTCCAGATAGAGCGGGCCTGGGCCTGAACGCCTGCCGGGGATCCCGCGCCTGGCCTGCGATGGGGGCTCAGTTGCCCGGGGCTTGCAGGAATTTTTCCAAAGACATCGTTTTGTAGCTGTTGGAGTGGATGTAGCGCAGCAGCGGCATCATCTGCTCCGGGCCGATGAAACCGGGCTGGCTGCCGATAAGCACCCCGTTCTCGCCGATGAAGGTGGACACCGGCAGGCCCTGAACATGATACTCCGAGGCCAGCTGGGCCTCCCGGTCGGCGTCCACCCTGACGGGTATAAAATTCTTGTTCAGAAAAGCGCCAACCGTCGAATCGGCGAAAGTCTCGCTGTCCATCTGTTTGCAGTAGGTGCACCAGTCGGCGAAAAAATTCACGAACACCTTTTTGTTCCGCTGCTTGCCCAGGGCGACCCCATCCTGGTAGGAGTGCCAATTGATGCTGCCGGCGGCGAAGGCCTCGGAAATTATGGCGCCGAAAAAAAGAACGAGCGCAAGGCCGATGATTGTCGGGGTGGATTTGAAGTGCATGCTGCCTGCTCCTTGGGGTGTCAGCCGCCGGTTCACTCGCGGCGGGTCCAACCGGGTTGCCCGCGTGGTTGCCTTCAGACCCGTGGCTGGTTTGCGAATCTTGTCCGCACCAACAACGACCCGGCCGCGGTCTCGAGAATTGGTCACGCATCGTTTCGCCATCTACTGTAAGGCGTTTTGGGCGGGCTGTAAAGAAAATGGAATTAGCCCCCGCCGTCTGCGGGCCGCTTTTTGAAGGCGGCAAATTTGTATCAACCCCCCTTGACTTATTTGCCATCTATATTTAACTGTTAATAAATTTTATCAGTTGCCCCCATGCCCGAGCCAGGGGGGGTGACGCTCAGCCTGATGCAAGGAACTGACCGGCATGTTTATCATCGGCAATCTTCTGATCGCGGTTGCGACGGTCATCGACTACGTGCTGCTTTTTTTCATGTGGATCGTTGTGGCCCGCGCCGTTTTGTCCTGGGTCAACCCGGATCCCTACAACCCCATTGTGCGTTTTATCAACAGCGTCACCGAGCCCGTGCTCTACCAGATCCGCAGACGATTGCCGGTAAGTTTTGGGGGGCTTGACCTCTCGCCGATCATCGTTTTTCTGGCGGTCATTTTTCTGCGGAAGTTTCTCGTGGAAAGTCTCTTCCGGATGGCGGCCCTCTTGTAGTGAACCAGCGGCGGCCTTTTATCCCAAAAGGTTAGGAACAGCCATGAAAACCACCCCCCTTGAAATCGCCCAGCAGCAATTTCGCCTGCGCTTTCGCGGCTTCGATGTCCGTGAGGTTGACAACTTCCTCGAGAAGATGGCGGACGCCTTCGAGTCCATCGGCCAGGAAAACAAGGACCTCCAGGAGGAAAACCGACGTCTCAAGGAGGATGTTCAAGGCCTTCGCGAGCGCGAGGAAAGCTTCAAACGGGCCATGCTCAACTCCCAGAAAGTCCTCGAGCAGATGAAGGCAAACGCCCGCAAAGCGGCCGAGCTGATCACCGCCGAGGCCCAGGTGCACGCCCAGAAGCTGCTTAACGGGGCCCACAACCGCCTGGCCCAACTGCATGAAGATATCGCCGAGTTGAAACGCCAGCGCCTGCAGATAGAGGTGCAGATCCGCTCGGTGCTGGAAGCCCACACCAAGCTGCTCGAGATGGGGCAGACCAAAATGGGCGCCATGGACCAGGATGATTCCAAACTCAAGTTTCTCACCCGTTCCAGGTAGCGGCCTTAACCGGTTGCGGCCGTCTCTCGCCGCGGCCGCCGTTCAGGACTTTCCGCGGGCCTTACGCCAGGCCGTTTTCCCCTCAAGCTAGTTAATCCCGCTGTCGATGTCTTAAGTACCGTTTGCCCCCGGCAGGCCGTATCCGTCCGTCAATCGGACGGGTCGCCGCTGCGGCGCCCCTGCGCGCCGTCCGCGGACCGCTGCCTTCGGGGGGCCGGGGCCGATATCGGCCCTGGGCCGCAGCCTGCGCCCCAGCGGTCTAAATATCGGCGTTTTGCACCCAACGGGCAAATCCGGCGCTTGTTTGAAGCCCGGAAGAAACCTTAACCCTCTTTTCAATCCTTGCCAGCGGGAGCGTTTCATGGCGAAAATTGACGCGTTTTTTAAATTGATGCACGACCAGGGGGCATCCGACCTTCACCTGGTCTCCGGGCAGCAGCCGGCCTTGCGGATTCGCGGTGATATTGAGCGGGTCAAGTACAAACTGCTGACCGATGACGATTTGCGAAGCATGCTCTATGAAATTGCACCCGAAGACAAGGTCAAGAGTTTTGAGGAAAGGGGGGATATCGACTTCGGGTATGAAATCCCGGGCCTTGCCCGTTACCGCGCCAATTTTTTCATGCAGAAAAACGGAATCGGCGCCGTCTTCCGCGAGATTCCCAATACCATTCTGACGGCCCAGCAACTGGGTCTGCCGTCGGTTATCCCGCGTCTGGCCTCCCTGCCGCGCGGGCTGGTGGTGGTGACCGGGCCCACCGGCAGCGGTAAATCCACCACCCTGGCGGCGATCGTCGATGAGGCCAACCGCACGCGCAAGGACCATATCATCACCGTTGAGGACCCCATCGAGTTCGTGCACAAGAGCCAGAGCTGCATCGTCAATCACCGCGAGGTGGGAATGCACACCCAATCCTTCAGTGCCGCCCTGCGTGGGGCGCTGCGTGAAGACCCCGATATCATCCTGGTGGGCGAAATGCGTGATCTGGAGACCATCTCGCTGGCGATCGAGGCGGCCTCCACCGGACATCTGGTTTTCGGGACCCTGCACACCACCAGTGCGGCGAAAACCGTCGACCGCATCATCGAGGTCTTCCCCCACAACGAACAGGCCCAGATCCGCTCCACCCTGGCCGATGGCATCCGGGCCGTGGTGGCGCAGGTGCTGTTCAAACGCGTGGACAGGGTCGGCCGCTGCGCAGCCCTCGAGATCCTGATTGCAACTCCGGCGGTGCGCAACCTGATCCGCGAGTCCAAGACCCACCAGCTGCCGTCCATGATGCAGACCGGAAAGAAATACGGTATGCAGCTGCTGGATGACGCCATCATGGATCTCTACAAAAAGGGCATGATCGATTCGGAAGATGCCTATGCCAAGGCCAACGACAAGGCCAAGTTCAGGCCGCTGCTGCGCAATCCGCCGGCGGACTTTACCGAGGCCTGAGCGCCCGGCGCGGCGCGGTGCGGTTTTGGCTTAAAATCGTGGTTTGCGGCAGGCTTCCGGTCCGTTCCGGGGCGGCCCGCCTTGTACCGTCAGCAAGAAGAGGCACAGCATGAAAAAACACGAAATCGACCAGATTCTCACCAAGATGCTAGACTCCCACAACAACGTCTCGGACCTGAATTTGACGGTGGGCAAAACCCTTCAGGTGGAAAGCGCCGGGGAACTCGTGCCGGTAAACCTGAAAAATGTGCTGCGGGAATTGACCCCATTTCAAACCGAGGTCTTTGCCCTGAACCTGATCAACCAGGACCGCCGCCTGACCGAACGGCTGCTCAGAGAGGGCTCCTGCGATCTTTCCTACAGTCTGCCCGGCAAGGCCCGCTTCCGCGTCAACGTCTTTTCCCAGTCCGGAAACTACAGCATTGTTCTGCGGCGGCTGGAGTCCAAGGTTCCCAACATCCGGGAAATGAACCTGCCCGAATCCTTTTTCGAGATTGCCCAGGAAAGAAACGGCATCGTTTTTGTCACCGGTGCTACCGGCTCCGGTAAATCCACCTCCCTGGCCGCCATTCTGGACGAAGTCAACGAAAAAAAATCCGTTCACGTGGTGACCCTCGAGGATCCCATCGAGTATCAGCACCCCCACAAAAAATCGACCTTCAACCAGCGCGAACTTGGAGCCGACTTCGACAGTTTCGCCCACGGCCTGCGCGCGGCGCTGCGTCAGGCACCCAAGGTAATTCTGGTGGGGGAAATGCGCGACCGGGAAACCGTCGAAATCGGTCTCAGCGCGGCGGAAACCGGCCATCTGGTGTTGACCACGCTGCACACCGTCGACGCCGGTCAGACCATCAACCGTATTCTGGGGATGTTCAAAACCGAAGAGGAGAACCAGATCCGGATCCGGCTGGCCGACACGCTGCGCTGGATTGTCGGGCAGCGGCTTCTTCCCAAGGTCGGCGGGGGGCGGGTGGCGGCCTTTGAAGTGCTGCGCACCAACCTGCGGGTCAAGGATTCGATCCTCAACGGCGAGTCGGAAGGCAAAACCTTCTACGAGATCATGCAGGATGGCCGGCCCTTCGGGATGACCACTTTCGACGATTATATCGTAAGCCTTTACGAACAGGGGCTGATTACCCGCGATACGGCCCTGGGCTATGCCTCGCGCCGGGGCATCGTGGGGCGCGGCATCGACATGGTCAAGAGCGCCCGCGGGGAGTCGACCACCGATATCCAGCAACTCCAGTTGGATCGCGAATACACCCGCAAGCATCAGCCCAGCGCCATGGGATTTTAAGCGCGCGCTGGCCTGTATTCGAAAAAAAGGGGAATCTGACCATGGAGATCATCTGTAAAACGTGTAAGAGCAAGTTTCGTATCGCCGACGATAAAATCAGGCCCGACCGGACGGCAACCCTGCGCTGCCCCCGCTGCAAGGCCGCAATCGTCGTCGGCGCCAACCCCCTTCCCGCTGCGCCCCCAGCATCGGAACCGGAGCCGGCCTGTGCCGAAGCCGCCCCCGCATCCCTGGAAGGCTATGCCGACAGCCCGTTTAACTTTGTCGAAGAAGAGGGCAAAACCGCACTGATTTGCGAAGAAAGCCCAGAGGTGATAAAGAAGGTCTGCGAGGTTTTGAAAATCATGGAGTACCACATCACCGAAGCGGAAAATACCCGGGACGCCCTCAAGCGCATGCGCTACCACGACTATGATCTGGTGATCGTCAATGAAGCCTTTGACACCGCCAATCCCGACGACAACGGGGTTCTGATCTACCTCGAGCGCCTCAGCATGGCGGTGCGGCGCAAGACCTTCGTGGCGATGATCAGCCAGCGCTACCGCACCATGGACCAGTTCATGGCGTTCAGCAAGAGCGTCAACATGATCATCAACAGCCGCAACCTGAACCAGATCGGCGGCATTTTAGGGCGCGGGCTGACCGAGCGGGACCTCTTCTACCGGGTTTTCAACGACTCCCTCGAGGCCGTCGGGCGGGCCTGAAGTCGGGATGTTCGTGGCGCAACCGGGAAGCCGGGCCTGGCGGGAGAAACCGCCCGGAGCGTCGCTCTCCCGCCGAAGCGCAGGGAGTTTTCATAGATGGCCGATTCTCCGAACCGCTACACCTGCCATGAATACCGTGAAGAGATGCTGCTGTTGAGCCTGCGCCGCCGGTTTACGGATGATTCCCTGACGGCGGCGGAGAAAGAGGCCCTGCAAAAGGAGATTGCCGAACTGGAAGAGCAGATGGGTATGAAGTAGCCTCCTTCGGCTGAAGCGCCTCTCATCCCCCGAGACTTGCGCAGTCCAGAAATCGCATTTTCAACGTTCAGTCAACTTGCATCATCCTCAAGCCTCTGGCTCAAAAGCCGCAAGCCCTCCAAAGTTAAATTTTTCTCCGTGGCCTCGATCGTTTCGGCGACCGTGACCATCAGGTCGGCCAGCCCGCCGGTGGCAATGACCCGCGGGCTGGTGTCCAGCTCGGCTTTCATCCGCCGCACCATGCCGTCCACCATGGCGGCATATCCAAAGATAATCCCGGCCTGAATGCTGCTGATGGTGTCCTTGCCGATGGCCGTCTGCGGCGGCGTGAAAATTTCCACCCGCGGCAGCTTGGAGGCTTTGCGAAACAGGGCTTCCGCGGAAATCATGATGCCGGGGCTGATGGCCCCGCCCAGGTATTCCCCCTTTTCCGAGATGACGTCGAAGGTGGTGGCGGTGCCAAAGTCGATGGCGATCAGGCTGCAGCGGTATTTGTGATAGGCTGCGATCGCGTTGACGATCCGGTCGGCGCCGATTTCCGCCGGGTTGTGATAGCGGATGGGCATCATTCCCACCGAGCGGGCATCCACCCAGCGGGGGGCGTGCCCCAAGTAGCGGCGGCAGAAGGCATCCAGAATTTTGACCACCGGCGGGACCACGCAGGAGATGATGCTCCGCTCGATGCGGGCGCGCTCGATTCCCCCCGACGCCAAAAGGCTGCTGAGCAGCACATTCAATTCATCTTCGGTGGTGTTGCGCTCGGTGCGAATGCGCCAGTCCCGAATCAGGCTCGAACCGTCGTAGATTCCCAGCACCGTGTTGGTGTTGCCGACATCGATCACCAAGAGCATCGTTTATTTCCTCTGGATGAGTTCCACCCCAAAGCGCCCCGCAGCGATCACCCCTCCGCATTGCGGATGGCGTCGATGACCTTGACGGTTGCCATCGTGTTGGCGACATCATGGACGCGGATGATCTGGACGCCGGCCAGGATGGCGGCCGTGACCGTCGCCTGGGTACCGGTTTCCACCAGCGGGTGCTCCGGATGCAGGTCGGACTGCCGGTCGCCTTTGACCAGATGGCGAATGAACGACTTGCGGGATGTGCCGACCAAAAGCGGGTAGCCCATTTGTGTCAGGGCCTGGAGGCGCTTCAGGAACAGCAGGTTGTGGGTGAAGGTCTTG
>Ga0272443_10002648_pt1 | contig 22446 bp, 23 predicted proteins | sample SSMAcet12_FD_193581 | JGI IMG/M metagenome (GOLD analysis project Ga0272443, IMG submission 193581) | Marine sediment archaeal communities from Little Sippewissett salt marsh, Falmouth, MA, United States - SSM-Acet-12 | ecosystem: Environmental > Aquatic > Marine > Wetlands > Sediment ...
GCAGTTTCGGCCTTAATTCACGGGAGTAGAATTCTGTCGGAGGAGTGGCTGAGAGGTCGAAAGCGGCGGTCTTGAAAACCGTTGTACCGCAAGGTACCGTGGGTTCGAATCCTACCTCCTCCGCTTTGATTCATTACCTGTTGTGATACAATAAGTTACGCCATAGGTTCGAAGGTTTTCAAACCATTTTCTAACGAATAAAAGCATGAATTAGGTTCAAATCAATCTTACATAGATGAATTCTTCTTCAATTCCGTTACCATAAATCCTTGCCATTGCACATAAGCACAGAGGCCTGTCACACAATTTTAGTTGATAATATGTCCGATTTCGGTTATAATTATAGCCGAACACTGGATGAGGAGTGTGAGTGTGCCAATGATGGACCAGGAGCCTCCCCGCGGGCCGATGATTCACATCCGACTTGACGAGACAACCCACCGCAAACTGAAGATACGCGTTGCTCACGGCGGCACCACAATCCAGTATCTGATCGCAGAGTTGATTCGTCGTGAGGTCGTCGAATCGGACACATCAAAGAAGGAAGAATAGGCCCGACATCATGCCCTGCAAAGCAACCCAACTGCCTTACTCAGGAGTTGTCTGATGCGCCAGTTAGTATTTTTTGTCACCCTAGTCATTATAGTATCGATCTCGCAACCATGTATGGCCCAGCTTGATGAGGTCTACGATATTCCTTTGTCGGTGCATTCGCCAGATGATGAATGGCCGCCGTGGCCGCATATCGCGGTTGATGACTCGGGTTACGTTTATGTCACTTGCCGTGTCGACTGGGCGATAGAGACCAGGAAGCTTGATAGCATCGGCAATACTGTTTGGACTCAGACAATATGCAATGGCCTGGCCTGTACGCCACATGATATTGAGTTGGATGCAAACGCTAATGTATATGTGCTCGGCACTATGGATTATGTCTTCAATGATACTATTATGGGCGACTGCAATCTGGTGTTGATGAAGTACGACTCAAGTGGTGTTCATCAGTGGACCGCAACTTATCCATTTACTACAGATATACACTATCCGGATTTCATCCCTTTTTTGGGAACGGCGGAACCAGACGCAATTTCCGGCCAATTAGAAGTTTCTCCTAACGGACAATCTTATGTGTGGGGTAATCGTTGGGATCGCTATTTTGATGGTGTCCATGTTAACCGCCAAAAGAACGGATTTTTGCTGATTTATGATCACACAGGCGCTGAGGTAACGAATCAGTCATTTCAATGTCCAATTGACCACCCTAGTCGTCCGGGAGTACCGGGCGACCGTGTCGAGGGAGTACATACCATTGACCTCCAGGGAAACGTTAGCATCGTTGCTTCTACTTGGGCGGACCTGGAGATCTGTCCCTATAATCCCACCGATTTTGATACTGCTTATCAGGATGCATTTTGGCTTTATGAGGCAGAGGATGACGGTTCTCCACTATATGAAGAACAACATTTCCGAGATAATATCTTGTGGGAGCCGTGCATGTTTTGGGGAGATGGAACCAGAGGTGTTGAGATATACTGTGACGCAAATGATATAAGCACCGACTTTGCCGGCAATAAGTACGTTTTTGGATCCATTGATTACTGGTATAATAATGAGCATCTTTACCATGGATTTATAAACAAATTTGATCCGGGCTGGCATCAGATCTGGAGTTATGATCTCAATAAGGCACCATATGCCCAGTATCCACTCTATTCTGAAATAGACGCCGATAGCGCCGGCAATGTAGTGATTGTCCGTTACTACGCTGAAGATGGCCAGCGAGTAATTCGTCTTGATCCGAATGGCAACTTGGTGGGAGTCGATGGGTATAGCGCCGGTGTGGCTAGGATTGATGATGCGGCCAATACCTATGTTGGCTTCAATGGCATACGAAAATACGATGCCGATTTTAATACCGTCTGGAGCAGGTGGTGGGGGACAAATATTCATGTGAATGAGATGGAAGTCGATCGAAAGGGAAACATCTACTTAGCCTACATAAATTGGGAGGTTGTTGGAGCGGTTGGAAAACTTGAACAAATTGCTACTTTAGTCGTGCGCGACGCTCATAACGATACCATACCGAACGTTGAATTTGAATTAATCAAAGTCAGCAACGACCCGCCGGACTATACCGAAGACACTCTTGGGACTTTCACTACTAACGATATGGGGCAATTAAAACTTCGCATGGTAAGAACCGACAGCTTGTTGTTCGCAACCGGTCCGGGGAATGATACTCCTGACACGCTGGCCATTGGCGACACGCTCAAAGTATCCAAACATGTACACTCTCAACCTGCCATTAAGCATCCGGGATTGTTATCAACCGCATATTCTGTTCACCTTGATAATGGGGAATTCGACCCTGATGGGGTACTATCTTTTGACACGTTAGAGCTGGGTGTGTTCGATGTAGTTCTTGACCACACTGAAATAAGACATAACCTTGTAGCCAGCGTGGAATGGGAGGCGTCATTTGCATATCTTGACGCCTTGGAGGAGAATTTCCGGCATATGTCCAACTACCTTTATGACGTCAGCGACGGTCAGATGCGTCTGGATACGGTAATGATCTACGATCACCGCGAGCAGTGGGATGGAGCCGATATGCGAATTCATGCCACCAACAATATCCGTGCGAGTGCCTACCTGGGGGGGATGTACAGCGCCATAAATGATTGGGCCATATATATGCCACGTAAGGCGTTCTTTTCTGATGTGGACAGACGCAACAATACTGATATAAATCCTCTACCTATGGTTGATGTCTCGGGAGATTACCGCACCAAGGCTCATGAGTTTGGTCATTATGCCCTGAGCTTTTATGATGAATATATGCTGTTTGACGGCACCAACTATGTTGATGATCAGAATCTGCGCTGTCTCGCGTTCCCACTATCCAACTACGGATTTATGGATCATCAGTTTGAGCAATTCGGCGAAAAATCATCCGAAATGTCAAGCGCCTACCGTTATGAATTTGATCCCTGTCAGAACACGATGCAGTGGGGATATAATCACAGTTCGTGCTGGGATCAGTTTGAAGCCGCCTTTGAGGATATCTGGGGTGTCGACAATGTATACGCTCCGATCCTAAAACCGGATGCTAGTGATGAGACTGAACATCATCACCTGACCGTATCGAATATATTCTCCGGCCCCAATAATGATATTCACAATCTCGATTATGATGTGGGACAACAGATAACGTTTCCGGTTGCACCTCAACCTCAAGGGCAGGATTTCAGCAACGTCCATATCAAAATCGTCGGGACTTATTTTCCTGAGAATGCCGTTGTTGAACTCGTCAATAATCCATTGACTATGTCGGAGCAAATTATAAATCAGGGGGCGGCTTCTGATGCCGGCCAGATGTGGATACTGGGCGTTTATGACCCGACCTATTGGATCCTCACATCGATAGGAAGAGTAGAAGAGTTGTATACTCGATCTATGTCCTCAGATCAATATAGGAAGATTTGGCAATACGGTATTGCACAGCAGAATGGATCGGTGGACAGTCTCGAAATCAGTATGAAGGAAGTTCATGGCTACTATCCGTTGATTTGCGAAGCTACTCTTCTGCCTGACAGTGTATTGTTTGCCTTTGCCGCGGAGCAGATGTTCTCTGAGGATCCCAGCATGACTTTGTATCCTGACGGTCAGATTTCGTCGAGTCATGACCTCACCGCCGGTACAAACAGTTACTCAGCATCGATCGGTGACAGCCTGAGCTATTCCGGCTCAATGATCACCTGGGCGGTGGACGATTCATCGGCTCAGTTTTTCTTCCCGATGGATTACAGGATATTTGAACCTGATTACTCTGAACCCATAATCGATTTCAACGGCCCATCGAACCAATCACGCTATTTGATCGATACGCTAAATGAAGGTATTGAGAAAATTATGGTGCTTTCTTCGCCTTACTCGGTCATTCGAACGGGTCTTGATCCCAATGCCGTACAGGCAGGAGAAACGCACTGTTTATCAGTCTACCCCGATCGCGAGATCAACTTTTCGCGGGTGGCCATACGTTATGACGATGTTGATCTCAGAGTTGGCGATCTGAATATAGGCGATGAATCTACATTGGAAATCTACCGATGGGTCAATAACGCCGTTGGCTGGCAACCGGCAGGCGGATCGGTTGTGGATACTGCCCGCAATGAAGTCTGGGCTCCTATGCCCATTGTCGGTACCTACGCAGCCTTTACAACCAATATCATTACCGATGTTGAGGATTATGAATATGGCGACATCCTTCCTTATAGATTTGAACTGTCGCAGAATTATCCGAACCCATTCAATCCGGTAACGACGATTGAGTATAACCTACCAAGACGAAGCAGTGTAAAGATCGAGGTTTTCAATCTCCTTGGCCAGAAAGTGCGGACACTGGTCGACCGGGAAGAACCAGCGGGAACATATTCTATAGCCTGGGATGGTACAAGTTCGACGGGTGAAGCTGTTTCAACCGGGGTTTACTTCTACAGATTCCAGGCAGATGATCATGTCGAAACAAGAAAGATGCTGTTGCTAAAGTAAAGATTTCCTTAGAAAAAGAGGCCTAGGTAACTGGTCCTCTTTTCCGATTTTCTAACCATTTTCTAACCACGAACTTCATCCAACTTCACGCAACTTGCATTAACTTAACGCAACTTGCATTAACTTAACGCAACTTGACGTAACTTAACCAATGTTGGTTCAATATATTACGCGTAATTCAAGGGGTTGCAAAAAGTTACGCGAAATAGCCTAATTCGAATCCTACCTCCTCCGCTATGATTTTATAACCCATTGTAATACAATAAGTTACGCCATAGGTTCGAAGTTTTTCAAACTATTTTCTAACGCAATTAAATGTAATTTGGGTTTTTACTTAAAAAAAACTGAATGTCAATTTACTTATTCTTCAGGAATCGACATTTCGTGAGTAGTTTTTTCGTTCCCATCCCCTCATCATGAATAAGTCAATAAACAAAAAATCTCCCTCTAGCCGGACCAAGATTCGGGGTTTAGACCACTAGTTAACTAATGGAATTTTTGATTCAGGTGAAGGAGTCGGATGCTTACATCAGATCAAAATGAAAATATGAACTGGAAAAACAGGCTACGCCGGTTCAAGTCAAAGTTGTAATTTATATAATACAATAAATGGGGATAATTATCCTGATATAAATTTCAAATACAAAATTTCTACATCAAATTTTATGTGATTTTAGATAGACTCGCATTATCTTTTTTTTAAAGCTATTACCAATAATGTAAATCCGACAAGTCCGCTGATCGCGGAACCTATCAGGATTCCGGTTTTGGCCTGAATTAAAAGTTCTTCCCCCAAACCTAGAGATGCGACAAACAGTGACATTGTGAATCCTATTCCTGCCAAACATCCCGCGCCGAAGATAGCTCTCCAGTTGCTGCCTCCGGGAATGATGCCCAGTTTTGACTTCACCACCAGGAAGAGACTCAATACGATTCCTACCGGCTTTCCGAGAAATAGAGCGAGAGCAACGGTTGTGGCTATAGGAGATGATATTGCGCTAACTGAAAAGGGGATACCTGCGTTCGCCAAAGCGAAAATCGGCATTATCAGAAAGGCTGCCCAGGGATGCACATCGGCTTCGTATCTCTCCAAAGGAGATATCGATTCACGTGTAACGAAAGCCATTTTGTTCATAACCTCTTGCAACTTCGGACTTTTATTGGGTGTCGACTCCAGACCGATTGCCTCTGTTGCTCGCTTCAATCCTCTTCCAAGTTCTGCTCTTGATAGCAACGGAATCGCCGGGGTAAGGAGTCCCAGGGCAACGCCCGAGATAGTCGGGTGAATTCCGGACTTAAGTGTGCACAACCAAACACCGGCGCCGACTATTAGATAGCCGACAACTGTCCTCACCCCTATTCTATTTAAGATCACGACGAAGGCCAGTCCAAGAATGGCGCCTGCTAACCATATCACGCTGAATTGGTTTGAATAGAAGATCGCAATGACTATAACCGCTATGATGTCGTCAACTATCGCAAGAGTCAGCAGGAACACTTTGAGCCCATGAGGGATTCGATTCCCCAGCAGTACAAGGGCGCCAACAACGAAGGCGATATCTGTAGCCATGGGGATTGCCCACCCGTGCTCCCCCGGCTGATCACCCAGTAAGAGAAGATAGATTGCAGCCGGAACAGCAGCGCCTCCTAGGGCAGCCACCACGGGCGAGATTAATCTACGGACTTCCCTCAGCTCGCCAGATACTATTTCTCTCTTAATTTCCAGGCCGACCAGAAAGAAGAATACCGTCATGAGACCGTCATTGACCCAGTACCATAACGGATAAGAAAGCGCCCATTCCCCAATGCCCAGAGTGAGATCCAGGTTCCAGAATTGTGTATAGGATTCACTAAAGGAAGTGTTAGCTGCAACTAGAGCAACAGCAGTCGCGAGAATAAGGACTAATCCGCTCGCAGCTTCAACGTGTAGAAAGCGCTGTAAAGGGATCGTGAGTCTGGTGATCGGTCTGAGCTCTGACTGCAGGTCTTTCATTAAGCTTTGGTCTCTCAGGTCAATCAACTTGACGGTATTAGAACGACTAAAACCCAAAGGACTATCGCAATCCCGACTGAAATCAACTTCGGTAGGAAATTGCGAGTAAGTGGATTCCTGGTCTGTCCAACGCCTGTTTCGCGACTTATCGATTTAAAGAATTCTCGCAGAGAGTTCGTTAAATCGGCCGGATTTGCAGACACCTTCATATGGCCGCCTCTTGCAACAGTCACTGTGCCTCGTTCCTCGGATACAATAATGCTGAGAGCATCGCTCCGTTCTGCGATGCCAAGTCCAGCGGCATGTCGTGTCCCGAAGCCTGCCAGCTTCGATGATACAGTGGACAGGGGCAAGTGACAAGCAAACCGGGAAATCGTATCCCCCGAGACTATTATTGCACCGTCGTGACCCTGAGAATGAGAGTCGAAGATGCTCCTGATGATAGACTCGCTAAGAATACCGTTAAGCTTGATTCCTCCTGATAGTAACAATCCTATATCGTCGTCACCCTCGATCACAATCAATGCGCCGATTCGCTGTTGAGCTAGATCTGAAGATGTATCTACCAAGGCTTGGATGCGTCTCTCCACGGTAGTAGTGTCGGCTGTACCCCAATACCCACGTTTGCTGAACCATCGCTGGTTGCCGATTCGCTCAAACAAGCGCCTCGTTTCGTCCTGGAAGATCACTATCAAGGCAATGATGATAACGGCGAAAAGTGCTTGCAGGATTGCAACTGTTAGGTGGAGATCAAGATAACGACCAACAAGATAAATGATTCCTACAGCCCCAAAGCCAGCCAGTATTCGGACAGCTCTTGTCCTGCTCACCATCAAATACACGCCGTATAGAAGGACGCTAACCAATGCGACATCCAGCAAATCAAAAAGACCCAATGCAGGCAGGCTAATCATAGTCGACTGACCTCCCTCGGAACCCTGAATAGTCGAGCGAAGGCTGCGATAGTATCTTGCGAGACGATCTGACGACCCCCGTGTCAAGTACCAACATACACGTAAAACAAAACATCCTGGAGGATTGACGCCTCCACAGAACTGCATTTACCGTAGCCAGTAAGTTACTAATGCTATTCATCTTCGAATTCGCGCCTTTCCATTTCGCCTATCGTCGCATGTGATGAGAAGTCCACTTCCTGCGGGCCCACCGATCCACCTGACATAATAAATGCAATTGCATCATTAACTGACCAATCCGTTGGTGTCACGTGTGCTTCTGGTACTATCTCAAGAAACCCAGACGTTGGGTTCGGTGTCGTTGGTACGTACACTGCCAGCAAGGGCTTGCCTGATGAGCTATCAGTCAACCTCTTTGTTACCAGCCCGACTGTCTTCATTCCGGGATGAGGGTATTCAATCAGGACGACTTGTTTGGATTGGTTAGGTGTGGCTTGAAGGGCTGCGACAACCTGCTTTGTTCCAGCATATATCTTCCCCGCAAGCGGAATCTTCTTCAAAATGTAATCTATGGCCCTCATGAACTGGCGACCAACCACGTGCGTAGCTAACCATCCAAGGCAGTATAGAATGACGAGAAGCAGCAACACAGATATGGTATGCAGAGATAGATCTGAACCCAAAGCGTCAGCTGCGCTTGGGAAACTGGTACGAATGATGGAGACAAGCCATCGAGTCAAAGGTCCAGCAAGATTGATAGCGAGACCCAGAAGAAACGCTATTACGAGCCAGGTTACCCAGAGTGGTACTGCTGCTAGGAGGCCTGCAGTGAGGTTCTTCTTGAACGAGATCATGTTGCCATCCTTCTGTCTTAGTTTGTCCCATTCACACACATCCACATAGTTCGTGTCGGAGCCTTGGCCACGAGATCGATAATACCAATTTTCAGTTTTCGCATATTTCTTTATTCCATGTTTCTTGCCGTTCGCTTTACTATCTAGCCCACCTCATAACCCTATCAACCTTTTTCGCTATGAAACAGCCATTCGTTGCTGATTTCGATTCCCTTGTTAGGCCGGCCGTATTGAAATAGCGGATATTAATTCTCCTTGCGATTCGCATAGACAGCGTCTTCCATCGAAACAGTACGATAGAAAATGTTTCTTTGGATAAGTTTGCGACCCTGTCGAAGTTTGATTCTAATGATCTCTCTATCGACTCCGACAATTTCAGATATTTCCTGATAAGAAAAATCAGCCAGTAGTGAAAGAACCAGTACCAGCCTGAAATCATCAGGTAAATCCCTAATTGCCTTTGTAATATCGTCTTTCGATATTACCGCAAAAGAGATTTCATTGGGACGGACATTCGGCCATTGTTTTTCCAACCGGGAATACATAAGATATCCGTCGATCATATCAGCGTCAGTTATTAAAAATGGCAGGTAGGCGAACTGCCGAAATTTCGCGATAAGAATATCTACCATAATCTTGAACAGCCAGACACGATAGCTTGATGTAAATTGGTCTTCGTGCCATGAGTGGCAGGCTGTAATAAAGGATTCCTGGATCAAATTTTGTGCGTCGTTTTGGTTATCCAGAACCTTCATGGCTATGTTATAAAGAATATCAAGTTGAGGTAAAACCAGTGCTTCAAAGTTTCGCCTGGTTCTATTTCCAACCGTCAATTCTGGCCCTATATCCGGCCCAGTTTCCATATCCAGTCCTGTCGCTATTTCCAGTTCGGCATCCATTTTGTGCTTCTCCTGCAACACTTCGATCTGTTTGTGATGCCACGGTTCTGCGTCGCCTTCGGTCTTGTCGGCTCTTGACTTAAGCTTCTCTATCTCGGCACTGAAATCGTCAAGCTGTGTCTGCAGTTTCTTTTCGTACTCTATTTTCTTACTCATAGTAGTATATTCCTTTCTTTTTGAATAACTCATATTCGCATTTGGTTTGAGCGAGTACCGCTATGCCCTAATTGCAGAGCGGAGATTAATATCAAGTTGCTCCAGTTTTGCCAGCACTGTCGCAGTCGATTCTGCGTATAGCTCTGATTGTTTCTTCAGTTCTACGCCCAGCATCTCGCGTAATTCGGTGAACCGCGAGGTTTCGGAATTGTCGGCCAGTTCCTGCGTGACCTGCATCTCTCGCGAATGATGGCGTTCCTGAAATAATCCCGACGTTTTCGAGTAGAGAACAAAGGCCAGGAATAAACCCGTGAACAAAGTCAAGAGTGCCAACATCAGGAACCCGAGCGGTGCCTGAACGGTAGCAACTCCTAAAGACAGGATTGTCGGCGTCGTAATTGCATTCCAGTTTAGAGCAACGAATGCGGCGATTGCAATCAATCCAATCACTGACAAAAAAGTGCGAATCTTCATATTTATACTCCAGTTAAAATTGTGATATCTATTCACTATAAAGATAACATGTATATATATTCTGGCAATCGGCCAAATGATTGAAAAGGGGGCTAGTCCCAAGGACTTAGATGATGACGTAATTACTTGGAGTCGGGGTCTGATGATTTTCTGACCATTCCCTCTGTGAGGGCGAATGAGGCCAATTCCAGTCTGGTGTGAAGAGCCAACTTTTCCAGGATATTGTGGACGTGACTCTTGACGGTATGAACGGCAATGTATAGTTCTTTGGCAATTTCTTTGTTGCTCATGCCTCTCGCGATTAGATCAACAACCTCATGCTCACGTTTCGTCAGTTTGACGGCATTCATCAATCGGTCGGCCTTTCCACTCTTGAATGCGTACTCCACTATATGTGTAAAAAGCGAATCGGCCAAGGGAGGGGGAAGGACTTTCTTGCCTTCGGCAACCGATCGGATTGTATGAAGGAAATCGTCGATCGTCGCATCCTTTAGAATAAAACCGGCAACACCCACCTGGACAAACTCGGCGACTTCGGCCTGCGTAGGAATTAGATCCATCACTACGATCTCGGCTTTAGGATGTTCTTTCTTAATAAGCTCTGCAATTCGCAAACTATTCTGACTTCGAAGACCAAGGTCGAGGAGAACAACCTGGGGCTTGGTTTTTCTGGCTTTCTCCATGGCATCACCATTGCCTGTCGCTGACACAGCCCTGATATCCGGCTGTTCGTTAAGCATGGCCGTGATACCTTCGCGCAAAAGGCGATTATCCTCTATTAATAGAACTCTGATTTTCGACATGTCTAGTTCCCTGGAAATCTAGTCGGCAATAAGTCCAACTCAAAATAAAAAATTGGGCGATAATTTGTCAAGAATAATTTATCGTCTATCCGACGCGGAACCAGCTGTGCCAGATACCTTTCTGCGTTTTCTAAAGGCCCAAAGCATAACTTTTTTTCTCAAGAGTGAAACTAAACTCGGCCATTATCTCGATTCAAACGTATAAACATGTAGACTGAGTGTCTCCAAATTGGCTATTTTTCAAGCCTTGCTCTGGAAAATCAATCCTTGCAAAATCGCTTATCTGTTGACAATAGCGCTATTGCGCGCTTACTACATCTCCATAAATCCATTGGGGTGCAATACTCAACCGCAGTGGTAGAAACGAGGATCGTATGAATATTAAAGTCAGTAACCTTTCGCCGGTAACTTCCCGTGAAGAGCTCCTTGATTGCTTTGCGGTATATGGTGCGGTGTCAGATGTTGGCGTTGGCACGTACATGCTGGAAGGAAAATCCCGAGCCTTGGGGTTTGTGGTGATGCCTTCGAACGTGCAGGGACAGGCGGCTATCGACGGCTTGCAAGGTATGGAACTGGCCGGAAACTTGTTAGTGGTTAATAAGGAGTAATTGTAAACGAAAGCCATAGAACCGTCAAGAATTGGATTTTATATAAGTTTCAATTGAACCTGAGTCCAGTGAAACACTTGGCTACGGGTCAAATATATTTTAAAACGAAAATGAAAGGTGGAAAATATGTTAATTGTGGTATGGATAACAATAGGATTTATTGCCGGATTTTTGGGCGGAGTGTTAGCCGCCCTCAACAGACAAGCGGTTCGTGTTAAAGTTCGCTCTTAACAAGTGAAATAATATGAATATATATGTTGGCAATCTTTCACCCCGGACATCAAAAGGAATAATTCGGAAGGCATTCGAGAAATTTGGCAAAGTCGCCAAAATAAGCTTGACGGAACGACTGCCTGACACCAATACCTTCGGTTACTGTTTTATTTCAATGCCAATAGACAATCAAGCGTTACAAGCAATCAAGCAGCTGCACGGCAAGTCACTGGACGGCTATACTCTGACCGTCAAGGAAAGCGGAGTGAACGCCTGAATAATCATCCCCCTTTAATCTCAAATCCGAGTGTTCTGTAGTTTGAATTTCTAGTAATCCACCGTAAGAGCTAGATCCAAAACCGCTCTATTGGTCGATTGACATTTGTATCTTAAAGGATTTATTTACAGATAAGGAAAACTGATCTGTACTGTATAATGCAGAGATCGTCTCGCGAAGTTCATGGATGGCTCCCGACACAAAAAGCGCATTCGACGCGATAAAGAGTCTGCCCCAGTTTCAAGTCAGTAAGATAATGTAATCAATAATAACCTCAAACAAGGAGAATGTATCATGATGAATATCAAGAAACGTTCTGAGAAGCAGGAAGAATTTGCGAACAACAAGATTGAGAAATCGATCAGGAGTGCAGGTGCCGACGAGAAAACGGCACGAAACATCTCCGAAGGCGTCAAGCACAGAGAGGGTATGAAAACCTCGGAAGTGCGGAAACACGTTATCGAGAAACTCACGCACCATGACGCAAAACTCGGCAAGGCCTATGAAGATTATAGAAAGCCGGCTCCTGCCAAGAAGTAAGATCTAGTTGAATCGACAGGCTTGAAGGGAAATGGAAAACCCTTCAGGCCGACTCGATTCCGGCTGCGTGTCGGTTATACGCTGGCAGATGATGAGGATAGGAATAAGTTATCCTCCTTCGGAATTGATTTAGCCACACTCCCAACAGCTCGGAAGAAGACGCCGGCAATCCAGACGGAGGAATAAAATGGAGTGACATATATCCATGACTAAAAACACTGAAAATCTAAAAGGCCTCTGGTCAGTAGTTTTGGCAGGCGGAGAAGGTGCCCGGATGCGTGCCTGGATCAATGCTTCATTTGGCGTTTCGGAGCCCAAGCAATTCTGCGTTCTGCACGGCAAAAGGTCGATGTTCCAGTTGACCCTCAATAGGGCTCGACAAATCGCACCTGACGGCAAAATAGTCGCGGTAACAGTCCGTGATTTTGAACAGAAATCGAAAATACAGATCGGAAGGCGGCATGTTGACTTGTTGGTGCAACCTACCAATCGGGGAACTGCCGGAGCCATTTACTTTGCTCTAAGCCATATTATGTCGCGTGATCCCAGTGCCCATGTGGTGATATTCCCCTCCGATCACTTTGTTGAGCCGGAAGATACTTTCATCGAGTCAATCCGACGTGCTATCAATTTGAGTGCCCTGATCCCTGATAAACTGATGCTGATTGCAGCTACACCCGACAGAGTGGAATCGGATTACGGTTACGTTTTACCTGGTGCCAATATTGCCAGTTATGGAGGGAATCGGCTGAGCTCTGTGGTGGGCTTTCGGGAAAAGCCACCGGCAAGGGAAATCAGTAGAATCCAAAAGGCCGGCGGTCTGTGGAGCACGTTCATAATCATAGGTATGGCACAGGCCTTTTTCGACGCTGCAGCGACCTGCAACCCAAGAATCTTAGATGCGTTCTGTAGTTATCGGCCAACGATTGGCGGTCACCAAGAGAATGCATCTCGGGCATGCCAGTCTCAAGGCATTGCGCCAACGGACTTTTCAAGGGACGTTCTACAGAACGTGCCGCATCATCTGGCAATGTATCAACTCAACAATGTGCACTGGAGTGACTGGGGGCGACCGGAGCGGGTTGTGAGAAGCGGTGTCAAGTTGAATACCAACAACGAGCCGATGCTCCCGCGCATGTGATGCTCACTTTGAATACGAGGAACCAATTAACGAAGAGTAATAGCGATGAAGCTAAGACCTTTAGCAGACCGAGTGATTGTTCGGACGATTGAAGAACAGGAACAGAAGAAGGGCAGTATCATCATACCAGATACGGCCAAGGAGAAGCCTGTGCAAGGAGAAGTCGTTGCGATAGGCCCAGGAAAGCTAAACGATGATGGCAAGAAAGTGCCACTCGAAGTGAAGATCGGCGATCGGGTTTTATATGGTAAATACTCCGGGACAGAAGTGGAAATCGATGAACAGAAACTTCTGATTATGCAAGAATCCGACATCTATGCTACCGTGGTCATCAAATAGTTATAACGGAGGAGCAGAATTGAATGCCCAAGATCATCAAATATGAAGCTGATGCCCGCGCAAAACTGAAGTTGGGTGTCGACAAACTTGCAAATGCTGTAAAAGTAACGCTTGGACCGCGCGGCCGAAATGTGGCAATCGAAAAGAAATTCGGTGGCCCGACGATAACAAAAGATGGTGTAACGGTAGCCAAGGAAATCGAACTGGAAGACAGATTCGAAAACGTCGGGGCTCAAATGGTCAAAGAAGTAGCTTCCAAGACGTCAAGCGATGCTGGTGATGGTACCACTACAGCCACTGTCTTTGCGCAGGCCATATATCGTGAAGGTCTTAAGGCTGTCACCTCCGGTTATAATCCGATGTCTATCAAACGAGGGATTGACAAAGCTGTAGCTAAGGTGGTGGAGGAGATAAATAAGCTATCTAAGCCTGTGTCTGGAAAAACTGAGATCTCTCAGGTTGGTACTATATCGTCCAATAATGACAAACAGATCGGCGATCTTATCGCCGAAGCCATGGAGAAGGTCGGCAAGGATGGAGTCATCACTGTTGAAGAGTCCAAAACCGCTGAGACAACATTGGATGTTGTTGAGGGTTTGCAGTTCGATCGTGGTTATGTATCACCGTACTTTGTGACCAATGCTGATAATATGGAGGCGGTGCTTGAGGAACCGCAGATTCTTCTCTATGATAAAAAGATTTCCGGTATGAAAGACCTTTTGCCACTTCTCGAGAAAGTAGCACAGCAGGGTAAGCCCTTTCTTATTATTGCTGATGACATCGAGGGTGAAGCACTGGCAACTCTGGTTGTTAACAAGCTTCGCGGCACGATAAGGGTAGCTGCAGTCAAATCGCCAGGTTTTGGAGACCGTCGCAAGGAAATGCTACAAGATATAGCCGTCCTGACTGGTGGTCAGGTCATTTCAGAGGAAGTGGGTTTCAAGCTGGAGAATACCCAGTTAACCGATCTTGGAAGTGCGAAGAAGATCACGATTGATAAGGACCATACGACCATAGTTGAAGGTGCCGGTTCCAAGGATGAGATCAAGGCTCGAATTGGGCAACTAAAGAAGCAAATAGAAGATTCTACGTCCGACTATGACAGGGAGAAGCTTCAGGAACGACTTGCCAAACTATCAGGAGGAGTGGCGGTTATCAGCGTTGGAGCGGCTACCGAGATTGAAATGAAGGAAAAGAAAGCGCGTGTTGAAGATGCGCTTCATGCCACGCGGGCAGCGGTTGAAGAGGGAATCGTGCCGGGCGGTGGCGTCGTCTTCCTTCGATGCACAAAGGCTTTGGATTCAGCTTCCAATGACGATGAAGAACGAGTGGGTATTGCCATAGTCCGCAAAGCTCTGGAGGAGCCGATTCGCCAAATCGTGTTCAATGCCGGATTGGAGCCATCGGTTGTCACTTATAAAGTCGCCTCCAACAGCGGTGCCTTCGGTTTCAATGCGCTGACCAACCAGTATGAGGACCTAATCAAAGCTGGTGTTATCGACCCCGCCAAAGTAGCCCGCACAGCGTTAGAAAATGCGGCGTCCATCGCGGGCCTAATGTTAACTACCGAAGCGGTTGTGTGTGACAAGCCTGAGAGGAAGAATGCTGTCGGCCATGCCGGCATGCCATCTGATATGGATGATATGTATTAACAGATTGGAGATATCTTTAATGAAAGAAAAAATCGGAACATCAGCCGGGAAGATATGGCAAGTTCTTAAGAAGAGCGACGAAGTGGCAATTTCGAAGTTGCCGAAAATGCTGAAAGAGAATAATACCATAATCTACCAGGCGCTTGGCTGGTTGGCGCGCGAGGGAAAGATAGAGTATCGGTCCGAAGGTCTTACTACTTTCGTGTCGTTGACTAAATGATTCGTTATGATCGTATAAAGATCCTGCAAATCGAATAATGGCTCGGAAATCCGAGTCTCAATTTAGCATTAGGCCCTTAACAAGATACTGGAGACAATAACCTATGATATTCATTTTTGCAATACTCATTAGCATTGCGGCATTTTTTATATGGCTTGGTACCAGGCAAAAGGTAAAGCTGGAAAACACAGCCTTCCGGTCTGTTGCCGTCGGGAGCCTTGTCGCAGTGGTAGTGTTCGGAATTCTTGCACTGACTCAGTGTTTCACTCAGGTTCCGGCAGGACATGTTGGCGTGATTGATTTCTTTGGCGTTGTTTCGGCGAGGACGCTTCCTTCCGGAATCAATTTGGTGAATCCACTTGCGCGTGTAGTCAAATTCTCCATTCAGACCAAAGAACATAAGGAAACGATGGAAGTTCTCTCGCGCGAAGGCCTGACTATCGGATTGGAAATCAGCGCACTCTACAGACTCGACCCCGATTCTGCTGCTCGGGTTTACAAGACGGTGGCCGGTGGCGACTACGAAACCATCATCCTCATACCGCAATTTCGTTCTATCAGTCGCGCTGTCACGGCGAGCTTTCAGGCCAGCGCACTTTATTCAACTGAACGGGATCAACTTGGCAGGGCGATCCAAGAAGAGCTTGCCAGAACAGTTGCGCCGCGCGGAGTTATTATAGAGACCACACCGCTGCGCAATGTCGCCCTGCCGGTTCAGCTTACCGAAGCGATTGAACAAAAGCAGAAAGCGGACCAGGAGAGTCAGAGAATGGAATTCATTCTGACAAAAGAAAAACAAGAAGCTGACCGTAAGCGAATAGAGGCAAAAGGCATTGCTGATTTCCAGACCATTGTAGCCGCTGGCATCAGCGAGCAATTACTACGCTGGAAGGGAATTGAGGCGACGGAGAAGCTTGCGACTTCGCCGAACGCGAAGGTGATCGTTATCGGCGCGGGGAAAGATGGTCTACCGATAATTCTGGACACGCAGTAGAATAGACTGACTGATCGCCAGGACTCAGTGAGTTGTTCCCCGCGAGACATGTGGTGTGACAAGGGGCTGTTGAGAAAGTCCCGGGTTCTCGTTGCGGCAAGTTCACGGTGATCGCGAATCAGCACATATCCAAAGGAAAGGAAACCAGCAGTGGGTGACAAAGGCGGAAAAAAGGATAAGGATAAGAGCAAGAAGCAGAAGAACGGCAGAGACGCAAAGAAGGAAAGAGAGAAGCAAGAGAAACAACCGAAGAGCACTTAGAGTGCCTCCAGATAAGTGAATGATTTGACTACGGGGAACACCGTATCATACAGAAAGAACAGGCTACAAATGACACAGAAGATCATTCTACCGGTCACTAGTTCCTTAGCTGAGTTGGCAATGGTGCGACAACCGCCGCTTTTCTCTTTCTATCAGTCAACCCATAGGCACCATCCCGAGAACCAGCAGGATCCCATCCGATTTCGCAATCTCGTAAAGGAGCTGGAGACATCGCTCAGGAAGAAGTATCCGGTCGTAGAGGCTCGAATCTTTCTGGAACCGTTGGAAACCCTGGCTCAGGATCGTGATTTCTGGAACCACACATTGGATGGGCTGGCGGTGTTTGGCGGCACCGATGTGTTTCGAGTATTTCTACTGCAGCGGCCGGTTCCCGAATTGGCCATCGTGGCTGATAGCTTTCACGCCAAACCTCTGCAGCGGTTTCTTCAATCGCCTGCCGCAGACCGGCGACAGGGGCGTTTGCCTGAAGCAGCAGCTCCAAGACAAGCTGATCGAGCACAAGCAGTATATCGACAAGCACGGCCAGGACATGCCGGAGATCCTGAACTGGACGTGGGGCACCAATGAATAAGTTCAAGCAACTCTGGAGTATTCTGCGATCCAGCTTTTGGTTTCTGCCATCGCTGATGGTCATAGCCAGTATCGTCATCGCGGTCGTTTTGATCGACATAGACTCCGCCAGGATCAACCAATGGCTGGCCCGCTGGCCGAATCTGTTTGGAGCCGGAGCGCAAGGCGCGCGCGAGATGATGTCCACGATTGCCGGTTCGATGATGACCGTGGTGGGTGTCACGTTCTCCATGATCCTCGTGGTGTTGGTGCTGGCGTCGAGCCAATACACCTCGCGTATTCTGCGGAACTTCATGCGTAACCGCGTCACTCAGGTCGTGCTCGGGATCTTCGTTGGCATTTTTGCTTATTGCCTGATCGTGTTGGGCACCATTCGTGGAGGCGACGAGAGCACATTTGTTCCAAACCTGGCGGTGTTCTTCGGCTTCGTGATGGCGCTCGGCGGTGTTGGGGCGCTCATGTACTTTATTCATCACATCGCCTCTTCGATCCAGGCTTCCAGCATCATCGCCTCGGTTGCTCAGGAAACCATCGCGGTCATTGACCGGCTGTTTCCCGTGAAACTCGGACAGGGGTCGGTCGAAGATGATGATAACCAAGTGCAATGCTCTCTGTCCGGGCGGAATTGGCACATCGTCCCGGCCAAGAAGAGCGGCTATATCCAGGGCGTGGATAACTCGGCGCTCCTGCGTTTGGCTCGGGACAGGAAGACCGTCGTGCGGATGGAGCACGGCATCGGCGAGTTCGTTGTCCGGGACACTGTGCTGGCCTCACTCGCTCTGGCAGACCCGCCGGATCAAGAGATGATTGCCGCGCTGCAGGCGGCTTTCACTATTAGCCGCTACCGCACGGTGGAGCAGGACATGGCGTTCGGCATTAGGCAGATCGTGGATGTGGCGCTGAAAGCACTCTCCCCTGGCATCAATGACATCACAACAGCCGTGATGTGCGTGGATTATTTGACGGCGATTCTGGCGCGGATAGGGCCTCGGCAAATTTCCTCAGCACGCCGCTGCGAGGAAGGGGAACTGCGCGTGATCGCCAAAGGCCCGAGCTTTGAAAGCCTCCTGGCCGAATCGTTCGACCAAATTCGAAGCAATGCCAAGGGTGATGTCGCCATCATGTTGCGGATGCTCGGCGCACTCGATGCCATCGCCAGTCAGACAGATAGGCCGCTCCGCCGGTTGGCACTGCGCGAGCAGGTGCAGCAGATTGCCGAGCTGGCCGATCGCACTCTCGATTCCGCGCACGATCGCGTACGGCTCGAGGCACAGCTGATGCTCGTCCGTAAGGTGCTAGAAACAGGGTCCGTGTCGGTCGCAGGCAATGAGAACGGAATCGTCTAATGAAATCCGACCAGGAAATGGGAAACAAAACCCGTTTAGCGAATATCGGTAAAATCGTCTCGGTACGCGGTAGCGTCGTGGATGTACGGTTCGACGAGTGTTTGCCGCCGATCTACTCGGTGTTGCGAGCGGGGGATAAAGGGCAAATCGTAATTGAAGTGCTGGCACAGCGGGATGCGCGTCACGTGCGCGGGATTGCGTTGACGCCCACGCAAGGTCTCGCGCGCGGGATGGCGGTGGAGGACACGGGCGGGCCATTGAAGGCGCCGGTCGGCACGGGGATTCTCTCGCGCATGTTTGACGTGTTCGGTAAGCCCATCGACCGCCAAGCGGCGCCAACAGATGTCCAATGGCGTACGGTCCATCAAGCCCCGCCGGCGTTAGCACGGCGTTCCACCAAGTCCGAAATATTCGAGACGGGGATCAAAGTTATCGACGTGCTTGTGCCGCTTGAGCGCGGCGGTAAGACGGGCCTATTCGGCGGGGCGGGCGTGGGCAAGACAGTATTGCTCACCGAAATGATCCACAACATGATCGGGCACCAAAAGGGAGTAAGTATCTTTTGCGGGATAGGCGAACGTTGTCGGGAAGGCGAGGAGCTTTACCGTGACATGAAGGAGGCAGGCGTACTGCCGAACATGGTAATGGTGTTCGGACAGATGAACGAGCCGCCTGGTAGCCGGTTCCGTGTGGGCCATGCGGCACTGACGATGGCCGAATATTTCCGGGACGACGAGCATCGCGACGTGCTGTTGCTGATCGATAATATCTTCCGCTTCATTCAGGCCGGCATGGAAGTGTCTGGATTGATGGGGCAGATGCCGTCGCGTCTGGGCTATCAGCCGACCATGGGCACGGAGTTGTCGCGGTTAGAGGAACGCATCGCCAACACCGACGCCGGAGCCATCACGTCCATTCAGGCGGTGTATGTGCCAGCGGATGATTTGACCGACCCAGCGGCAGTGCACACGTTTTCGCATCTCTCGGCGTCCATTGTGCTTTCGCGAAAACGGGCGAGTGAAGGACTTTATCCGGCTATCGATCTTCTCCAGTCTAGCTCTAAAATGGCCACGCCCGGCATAGTCGGCGAACGGCATTATCTCTTGGCGCAGGAAATCAGGCGGACACTCGCCCAATACGAAGATCTCAAGGACGTCATCGCCATGCTCGGTTTGGAGCAACTGGCGCCGGAAGACCGCAACGTAGTTGCTCGCGCCAGACGTCTGGAACGATTCCTCACGCAGCCGTTTTTTGCCACCGAGCAGTTTAGCGGCATCAAGGGAGAACTCGTCAGCCTCAAAGATTCGCTCGATGGCTGTGAACGAATCCTGCGCGATGAATTTAAAGACTACCCAGAGAGTACGCTTTACATGATTGGGGCGATTGACGGGGCGAAGAAAAAGTTGCCGCCCGACAAACCAGCAACCAAGGCCGAACCCGGAGTCAAACTTGCGGCGAAGGAAGATCCGAAGCCTGCCGCAGATTCACAGTCAAAAGATGAGTCCGAACCACAGCCCGAGTCGAATGCTAAACCTGAACCGGAGGTCGAACATGCAGCCAACGCTCATAAATCTTAAGGTTCTGCTGCCATTCGGAATCTTCGCTGAGGAAAATGGTGTTTCGCGCATAGTTGCGGAGACTCGCGTAGGCTCGTTCGGACTCTTGCCGCATCGGCTGGATTGCGTTGCGGCGCTCGAGCCCGGGATTCTGATCTACGAAAGCGAAGCCAAAGGCGAGGTTTGCGTGGCCGTAGATGAAGGGGTGCTGGTCAAGACCGGCTGTGACGTGCTCGTCTCAGTGCGCAACGCGATTGGCGGTACGGACCTCGGCCAACTGCGCGAGGCGGTGGAGCGAGAGTTTCTGGACCTGAACGATCGGGAGCAGGGTGTCCGCTCGGTGATGGCGCAAATGGAGAGCGCTTTCATCCGCCGCTTAGCGGAGTTACATCATGAGTAAAGGATCGGACATGGGGAAAGCGAAAGACCGGGATGGGTTTAGTCAGGAAGTCGGCGCGAAGGCTGCACGCAAGCTCAAGGCGCGGCGCAACCCCAAGCAGGGCATCTGGTTTGGCTTGGGTATGATGGGGCTCATCGGCTGGTCGGTGGTGGTTCCGACGCTGCTCGGTGCGGCGTTCGGTGTCTGGCTAGACAATCGCCATCCAGGAGGTTATTCCTGGACGCTGATGCTGCTGGTCATCGGACTGGTCATCGGCTGTTTGAATGCCTGGCATTGGGTGCGGAAGCAAGACAGGGAAATGCGAGAGGAACAGGAGGATAGTAATGAATGAAACTTTGAGTTTGATGCTGGCTCTGGTGACGGGCGCATTGCTCGGTGCAATCTTCTTCGGCGGCCTTTGGTGGACAGTTCAAAAAGTCGTTTCGTCCAGACATTCGTCACTGTGGCTCTTCGCCAGCCTGCTACTGCGAACGGCCATTGCCCTGGCGGGTTTCTATGTTATCGCGCGCGGTCATTGGGCCAGATTGCTGGTGTGTCTCCTTGGGTTTATAATCGCGCGCCTTATCGTGATGCGCCTCACCCGACTGGCGGAAAAGCCAGCTAACCTGCAACAGGAGGCCAGACATGCATCTAACTCCCGATGAGATAGTCTTCTGGCAGTATGGTTTTCTAAAGCTCAACGCCACTATTGTGTTCACGTGGGGACTGATGCTCGTGTTGGCCCTCGGTTCACACGTCATTACGCGCCGACTTTCCACGGGTCTGGATCGTTCCCGCTGGCAAAACCTTCTGGAGATTGTCATCTCCGGCATTATGAAGCAAATCGAAGAGGTGGGCCTGAGTCAGCCGCATAAATATCTCGGCTTCCTGGGTACGCTCTTCCTGTTTATCGCCACAGCCAGCCTTTGCACCGTCATTCCCGGCTACGAGCCGCCGACTGGCTCGCTCTCGACCACGGCTGCACTCGCACTGGGCGTGTTTGTGGCCGTGCCGTTCTTCGGCATCGAGGAGCAAGGGATGGGCAACTACCTCAAGTCCTATGTGAAGCCGACGTTCATCATGCTGCCGTTTAACATCATTGGCGAACTTTCGCGTACGCTGGCCCTGGCAGTCCGTCTATTCGGCAACATGATGAGCGGAGCGATGATTATCGGCATCCTATTGACTATTACGCCCTTCATCTTCCCGATCGTCATGACTGTACTCGGTCTACTCACGGGAATGGTGCAGGCTTACATCTTCAGCATCCTGGCAGCCGTTTACATCGCCGCTGCCACGAGAGTGCGCAAACCCAAAGCCGCACTCGAGGCAAAACATTGAAGCATGATCTACAAAAACACAAGGAGATATAATGGATAGCATGACTATTGTCGCCGTGGCATCGATTGTCACCGCTGGCATCACCACCGGCTTCGGCACCATGGGTCCCGCGCTTGCAGAAGGGAAGGCGGTCGCGACTGCGCTGAATTCCCTGGCTGAGCAACCTGATGCCTCCGCTACCATCACCAGGACTTTGTTCGTGGGCCTGGCGATGATTGAATCCACGGCCATCTACTGTTTCGTGGTCTCGATGATTCTCATTTTCGCCAACCCGTTTTGGAACCACGTCATCCAATAGGCCAAGGGAGGTAAACCTATGCTTTTCGATTGGTTCACAGTTGCAG
>Ga0272443_10002650_pt1 | contig 22426 bp, 20 predicted proteins | sample SSMAcet12_FD_193581 | JGI IMG/M metagenome (GOLD analysis project Ga0272443, IMG submission 193581) | Marine sediment archaeal communities from Little Sippewissett salt marsh, Falmouth, MA, United States - SSM-Acet-12 | ecosystem: Environmental > Aquatic > Marine > Wetlands > Sediment ...
GACAAGATCAAGCGCTTCCTCTACAGGGAATACACCGAAGCGGACTCAGAGTAGGACCGCTTCGGCGGCATTGCCAGCTTCGGCGACTTCGGCGGCCGCTTTAACGACAGCTCAGCCGGACGCTTCAGCGGCTTCTTCCCCATCGGACCGAATTATAGAATACTTTCCGCCATCTTCTGAGCGAGTGTATCGAGCTTACGGTAGTCTTCCTCCGAGGGAGTGAGTTTGACTTCGACCTCGTCAGCCACCAGGGGCCATTTATTGTTTTCGATATACTGCATGATGGTCTTCACCCCGCCGCCGCTCCATCCATAGGTGCCGAACACACCGTAGACCCGGTTCTTCACCCCCTTGTGTGAGAGGTTCTTTATCAGCGACTCCATCGGCGGAAACAGTCCGACATTGTAGGTACAGCTGCCGAATATGATCCCCTTGTATTTCCATATCTCGTTTATGATGTAGGAGTCGTGCGTGGTGGAGCTGCTCATCACCCGTATGTCCTTGACCCCGTACTCCGCAAGTCTGCGCGCCACGTAGTCGGCCATCTTCTCCGTATTTCCGTACATGGAACCGAAGACGATGACAACTCCCGGATCGGCCTCGTACCTGCTCCACCGGTCATAGCTCGTGATTATCCGCTTGGGATTGCTGCGCCACACCGGTCCGTGGGTTGAAGCGACGACCTTGATCGGAAGCCCATCGAGTTTTTTCAGGGCTTTCTGGACCATGGGACCGAATTTACCGACGATATTCGAATAGTAGCGCCTGATCTCGTTCTCGAAGTATTCGATGTTGACCTCGTCATCGAAGACCCCTCCGTCGAGGCTTCCGAAGCCTCCGAATGCGTCTCCCGCGAACAGGATCTGCTCGCCGATATCGTAGGTCATCATGGTTTCCGGCCAATGGACCATCGGGGTGAGGTAGAACCTGAGGGTGTGCTTCCCAAGCACGAGTTCATCCCCATCCTTCACTTCGTAGAGATTCTCATCGATATCGTAGAATCCTTTCAGGAAATCGAAGGTCTTGGCGTTCCCGACGATTTTCACATCCGGATAGTTCCGCACGATCTCGAGGATCGCTCCGGAGTGATCGGGCTCCATGTGGTTGATCACCAGGTAGTCGATCGTGCTTCCGTCCAGCAGACCGCGGAGCTTCTGCAGAAAAAGGGCCATTTTGGTTACTTTGACCGTATCGACCAGAACGTTCTTTTCGTCTTTGATGACGTATGAATTGTAGGTTACTCCCTTCGGAAGGGGCCACATATTTTCAAAAAGGTGTGTTTCCCTGTCGTTCACCCCGACGTAGAATACATCGTCCGTTATTGGAATAAAGCCGTTCACTTGAAAATCCTCCTTGCATACATTTCATGTTCTCACTTATTAAGCATAGTGAAGCGTCGGGCCCGAGTCTACAGCCACTTCTTCACTTTGAAGTATATCAGCATTCCCACAGCCAGCACCCCCATCAGGATAAGAATTGCCGGGTAAGCCCAGGGCAAAGCAAGCTCCGGCATGTGCTGAAAATTCATTCCATAGATCCCCGCTATAAAGGTGAGCGGGATGAATATAGTCGCGATGATGGTCAGGACCTTCATCACCAGGTTCATTTCGTTGCTGAGGTTTGACTGGTAGGAATCGGCGAGAGTAGCCGTTGCTTCGCGCATCATCTCCAGGGTATCGATTATACGGAGAACATGGTCCGAGAGGTCCTTGAAATAGATATACGTGGAATGCCTGATATGGGGATATTCGAGCTTCTGCAGCCCGTTCAGCACTTCCTGAAGGGGCCAGACTGCCCGCCGCACGGCGATGAGCATCTTCCGCAGCCCCTGAATCTGCGACATGTGGTCATGCGCCGCAGATTCCAGAAGGGATTCCTCGATGTCCTCGATCAGTTCTTCCTGCCGTTCGACGATGAGGAAATAGGTATCCACCACCATGTCGAGCAGTGCATATCCGAGATAGTCGGCCCGTTCCGCCCGTACCCTTCCCTTCTGCTGACGGATCCTGCTGCGGATCTCATCGAAGACATCTCCCGGCATCTCCTGGAAAGACACTACGAAGTGTTCGGCCAAGAGTATACTGAGCTGTTCGGAAATGATCTGCGAACTATCGTCATCCCAGCGGAGCATTCTGAGAGTACAGTAGAGATAGTCCCCGATGTGCTCGATCTTGGGCCGCTGCACGGTATTCTGGATATCCTCGAGAATAACCGGGTGAATGTGGAGCTGATCGCCCAGGTATTCCAGTACTTCCTTGTCCTCGACTCCGACGATATTCAGCCATGCTACTGTTCCGGTATCAAAGAGCTGGGAAAGATCGGGTATCCCGGTTCCGCTGGTCTCCCTATACCCATCCGGATTGTAGCTGAACAGCTCATACTGCGAAGGCTTCTGCTCTTCGTTCGCCAGAAGTGTCCCCGGGGGCAGTCCGATCCGGTGTACATCCCTACGCCGGGCGCGCGTGAACCGGGGCTGCAGTTCCAGGATTCTTTTGACTCTATCTTTTCCGCGGGATCCTGACATGAAAATACGTACCTTCCTTTTTATCAGATTGGAACCACACCGTACCATTCAGGTATTGTTCAACGATAATTTTCACTCCGTACGTTCCGATTCCCCTGCGTGTGTCGCGGGTTGAAAAAGAACGCTGAAATATCTGGAGCTGCACATCATCTGTAATGAAGCCGGGATTGTTCACCGCTATATCTACGCAGTCCTCGTCTTCCTCCCAGCCTACCATCACTGCATCGCCGGCCCTGATCGTCTCCAGGGCATTTCTGATAATATGGGTGAGACACCTCTTCAGGATGCCGGCATCGGTAACGACCGCACAGTCCCGATTCCCGTCCGCAATGCCTATGCTTCGGTCCTGACACAGGTGGTTCTTCCGGGATCGGGACAGAACGTCTTCTACGATACCGCGGACAGAATGAACACCCATGTAGGCCTTCAGCTCACCATGCTCCGCATACCCGACATCGCGCTGGAACTGGATCTGTTCGATCATATCGTTGGACAGATCGTGTATGAGACGCCTGGTTTCCCGGAAGCTGTCAGCATCGACATCCTGAAGAACTTCGATCATGTTGCGGATACCCCCTGCGGAGTTGAGCACATCGTGAAAAAAACTTCTCTCCAGTATGCGGAGTCTTGTTCTGCTGCTGATGTCCTGGATACTGAAGATCGTGAAGGGGATGTCATCCCAGTGAAATGGACGGCCCCACACGAGGAGGTTCAGGGCGCTTCCATCCGTTCTGCGGATGCGGCACTCCTGTACATCTCCGTTTCCGCTGATTGCGTTCAGAATTACCCGTGCCGCTCCGCAGACTTTGCAGAAGAGCGAAGTACCGCAGCCGCCGGTCTCATTGTCAGCATGGATACAGTGCATGAGTTCTCCCGGCCGCATTCCGACTGCATCTGCAGTACTTACACTTGCTGAAAGATTGAGCGCGGCTGTGTTCAGATACACGATCTGCCGCGAACTGTTGAGCACCATGACGGCGTCCGGCACCCCTTCGAGCAGCTCTATGGCCAGAGGATTGTCTTCGAATACTGCCGCCTGCCGTGAAAGGGTCTTCGCGTCAGCCCTGACTGCAGGGGCAAATTCACTTTGCATATTCTTTTTATTCATAATTTTCCCTTACCTACAGCACGAGTATATCACAGGAACCGTTAAGCACCAAATACTCGAGAAGCACCGCCGCCGGAGAAGAGAATCGGGATGATCAGGAACGCCTGCCTATCTCAGCCGCCGCCCATCGGGCATGTTCGGCAATCACCGGATCCGCGTGCCTGGACAGGTCACGGACCGGATCGACAAGTTCCGGCGACCCTACATTGCCGGCTGCAACGAGGGCGTTCCGCAGCAGCTGTTCAACTGAGAGCCGCATCAGCGCCGAACCCGCAAAATACCCCTCCATTTCAGCCCGGGTTCTTACGGCAAGCATCGTACTCAAATGGACTCCGTCACCCGCGATATGGCGGATAAAATCCGGCTCCGCGGTCGGAATGATTCCGCAGTTCAACGGACATACTTCCTGGCAGGTGTCGCACCCGAAGAACCGGCCGCCGATCAGAGGCCTCAACTCGAGCGGAATGGGACCGTAGTGTTCGATGGTGAGGTAGGATATGCAGCGTCGGGCGTCGAAGCTGCCGTCAGGACGGAGGGCGCCGGTCGGGCAGGAACTCCGGCATCGCAGACATCCCGGCGGACACCCGGCGGCGCCCGCATCGGCGGGTCCGCTGTCCGCAGCATCTCCGGAACCGCTTACCCTGAGGGTGGTAATAATCTCTCCCAGGAAAACCCAGCTTCCAAATCGGGGATTGATCAGCAAGCCGTTGCGCCCGATGTGACCGAGCCGCGCCCTCGCCGTGAAGACCCGCTCATCCAGCGGACCGGAATCTACGAAGCCGCGAAATTCAGCGTTTCGGAACCCTTTGCCGACACTCAGCGCCCTCAGTTCATCGATGACGTTCCTGAGCTTCTTCCTGATGACCCGGTGGTAGTCCCGGCCCCATGCGTAGCGGGCGATCCGCCCTATATCGGATTCGCGGACAGCTTCGGCAGGGGCTCCGCTCCCCTGATTTCCCTGATAGTACGGGAATACCATTGTGAGGACCGTCCCGGCCCCGGGCAGGATACGTTCCGGGTAGTATTTCAGATGGGCATGCCGCGAGAGATAGTCCATGCCGCCGTTCATGCCCTCCGCGATCCATTGGCGGTAGAGCCGGCTCTCCGCTTCACGGTCCTTCTCGGGATACTCCGACAGCCGGACCCATGCGCAGGTATCGATCCCGCTGCGGGACAGAACAGCGCGAAGCTCCTTCTCAGTTATCTCCGCCATCTTTTTTCATCAAAAAATCGGCAATTGCACCGTCATACTCCGACATGAGCCGGAAGACCTTGGCGGCGAGCTGTCTGCGGTGCTGCAGGGTGAGACGGCCTTCCCGTGTATATTCGGTTTGAATCCACCCGTAATCAGCCGGATCGCAGACGACCACGACGTCGTAGAAGTTCTTCGCCGCCGCCCGTATCATTGTCGGTCCGCCGATGTCGATGAACTCGAGCAGATCCTTCTCATCCTGCAGTTCCTGTACCTTCTCCCGGAAGGGATAGAGATTTACCACGACCCAGTCGACGGGGTCTATGCTGTGTGTCTTCAGGGTGTCCATATCTTCGGGAAGACTCCTCCGCGCGAGAATTCCGGCATGGACCTTCGGATGAAGGGTCTTGACCCTGCCGTCCAGGACCTCCGGGAAGCCGGTCATGCTGCCGACGGGAGTCACTTCAATACCCGCCTTCCTGAGGAACCGTGCCGTCCCGCCGGAGGATACGATACCGACTCCCAGATCCCGGATGAAACGGGCAAAATCTTCCAATCCCTCTTTGTTAAATACGCTGACAAGTGCCTTCGCCATACCTGTTTGCCTCTCTTTTTATCTTCCCGCGGACATTTCAGTTGTCCTGATTATCGCATTATGAGCCCCTGCTCTTTTAATAACCTGTTACTCGGCCAGGTCCCGTATCAACGCGTCCACCAGACTGGACATCGAATCGACAACCGGCAGGGGAAGGTCCGTATCATCTTCACGGACAAGATGCTGCAGATCGGTGCAGCCGAGAATAACCCCGTCCGCTCCCCGTTCACCGAGGACCGTAATCATATTCAGAAGCTGAGACCTCTCCTGCGGACCGCCGGATCCGGAGAGGATCCTGTATATTATCATGGTGAGCCGGTCCTGTTCATCTTCCGGCAGATCGACCGCTTCAATGCTGTATTTTTCAAGGGCATTCGCATACATCCGGCTCTGAAGGGTCTTCCTGGTTCCGAGGGTCCCCACCCTTTTCCATCCCCGGGCACTGCACGCCGCGGCCGTCTCATCGAGTATATTCAACAGCGGCACATTTATCTGCCCGGCCAGGCGGTCGTAGAAGATGTGAACCGTATTGCAGGGAATCACGATGAAATCGACCCCCGCTTTTTCCAGATTCACGACAGCATCCGAGAGCACCCGGAACATATCTTCTTCTCTGTGTCCCTTCTGTACCATAGCCCGTTCTACGGCAAATGGAACGGGTACGTTGTAGATGAAAATACTCGGATAACTGTATGAAAAAACCGGGCGGGCGCGTCTTATCGTCTCAATGTAGAATTCTGCAGTTGTATCAGGCCCGAGGCCGCCGATTATTCCTGCTGTTTTCATGAAATCACCTTACGTATAATGATTCGGGGAGTCAAGTGGAGGGAATATAAGCGGTTCCCCGACTGAAGAGCGCTGGATAACCTTGCATCGGGGTGAATCGCGACGATGCGGACCGGATTGGTCTGAAACCGGTCTGGGCAGGCGGAAATCAGGCAAATCCGGAGATTTTCTGTTCACTATATCAAATTTTATTTTTACATATTCAAATTTAATGGTATAATATCCCCGAATGTTCCCGGTAAACAAATAAGTACATACGATTACATACACTTTAGGAGGAGAAATTGGACAAGAAAACTCTCTTGCTCTTAGGAGACGAAGCTGTTGCCCAGGGTGCGCTGGACGCCGGTATTTCCGGGTTCTTCGCATATCCGGGCACACCATCGACGGAAATCATGGAGTACGCTCAGCATTCAAAACAGGCCGCGGAAGGAAACATCCACCGCTCTTGGTCTGCGAATGAGAAGACTGCCATGGAGACGGCAATAGGGATGAGTTATGCAGGGAAGCGTACCATGGCTACGATGAAGCACGTGGGGCTCAACGTAGCGGCGGACCCATTTATCAATTCGGGCATCACCGGCGCCCACGGAGGAATCATCATAACCGTAGCCGACGATCCGAGCATGCACAGCTCCCAGAATGAACAGGACAGCCGGTTCTACGGCAAGTTCGCCATGATACCCATACTCGAGCCGAGCAATCAGCAGGAAGCCTATCAGATGTGCTTCACCGGTTTCGAGCTGTCGGAAAAATATCAGACTCCCGTGATGCTCCGGGTAACCACCCGGATCGCCCACAGCCGGGCAGGCGTCTCGCGGACCGAGCCGCTGAAGCAGAACGAACTCTCCCTGCCGGAAGACAAGCGTCAGTTCGTCCTGCTCCCGGCAATCGCCCGGAAGCGCTACAGGATGCTCCTGGAAAAACAGGGGGCTCTGGAAGAAGAATCGTACAATTCACCCTACAACAAATATATCGACGGCACGGACAAGAGCATGGGCATCATCGCCAGCGGTATAGCTTTCAATTACGTTATGGAAAACTTCACCGACAGCGAATGTCCCTATCCCGTGCTGAAGATCTCCCAGTACCCGCTGCCCCGCAAGCACATCGAGCGGATGGTGGATGAGTGTGATACCATCCTGGTGGCCGAAGAGGGCATGCCGATCATCGAAGAAATGTTGCGCGGACTTCTTGACCGAGGTGTAAAGGTGAAAGGCCGCATGAGCGGCGAACTGCCCAGGGACGGCGAATTGAATCCGGGCCTGGTCAGGAAGGCAATGGGAATGACCGCCCGCGTATCCTCACCCGCCCCCGAAGTGGTCGCTCCCCGGCCGCCGGCCCTGTGCCCAGGCTGCAGTCACATCGACACCTACCATGCCATCAACGAAGCCATCAAGGACGTGCACGGAGACGGACATGTTTTCTCCGATATCGGCTGTTACACCCTCGGCGCACTGCCTCCCTTCGAGTCCATCAACAGCTGCGTTGACATGGGGGCCTCGATCACCATGGCAAAGGGCGCCGCTGACGCCGGTCTCTATCCCGCAGCGGCGGTGATCGGCGATTCGACCTTCACCCACAGCGGAATGACCGGACTCCTGGACGCGGTCCTCGAGGACACCAACATGGTAGTTTTCATCCTGGACAATTCCACAACCGCAATGACCGGAGGCCAGCGAAGCCATGCCACCGGACGTCTCCACCGGATCTGCGAGGGACTCGGGGTTCACCCGGACCACATCCGTTCGATTATGCCGAAGCGCAACACCCACGACCAGTTCGTGCAGATCATCAAGGAGGAGCTCGCCTACGAAGGAGTGTCAGTGATCATACCGCAGCGTGAATGTGTTCAGACCCAGCTGCGCCGCGCCAAGCAGAAGAAAAAGGAAGGTGACAAATGAAACTCGATATAATTCTCGCCGGAGTAGGCGGTCAGGGGATCCTCTCCATAGCAACAGTTCTGGGCTATGCAGCAGTGCAGTCCGGGCTGAGTCTCAAACAGGCTGAAGTTCACGGAATGAGCCAGCGCGGGGGCGACGTCCAGTCCCACCTGCGCATATCGGACAAAACCATCTACAGCGACCTCGTACCCATCGGGGAAGCGGACATCATTCTCTCGGTAGAACCCATGGAGAGCCTCCGCTACATCCCCTACCTGTCCACCGAGGGCTGGCTCGTGACCAACACGACGCCCTTCAAGAACATACCGAACTATCCCGAACTCGATGCAATCATGGCGGAAGTCAGAAAGGTCCCGCACCACGTGGCGGTCGATGCGGATGATATCGCCAAGGAACTGAACAACAGCCGCGGAATGAACATGGTAATGGCTGGAGCCGCTTCCCTCTTCATGGACATCGATTTCGAGAAGCTGAAGGAAGGGATCAGGTACATTTTCGGCCGCAAGGGCCAGGAGATCGTCGATATGAATATCGCCACCCTGGAAGCCGGCCGTTCGTACGCTGAAAAGCACCGATCGATGTAGCGCGCGGGAGGGCATATGATAGTAAAAGAGTTGATACAGCCTTCATCGATCGCCGTCATCGGCGCCTCCAACAACGTACAGAAACCGGGCGGCAAGGTCCTGCTGAACCTGCTGTCCGGCACCTTCAAGGGTCCGATCTATCCGGTCAACCCGAAGGAGTCCGAGGTGCAGGGCTTGAAATCCTACGCCTCGGTGGAGGACCTGCCGGCGACGGACCTTGCGGTCCTGGCGATTCCCGCCAAACTGTGCACCGGGACGGTGAAGACCCTGGCCGAACAGAAATCGACCAGGGGATTCATCATTCTCTCGGCAGGTTTCAGCGAAGAGAGTGAAGCAGGTGCCGCGATTGAACACGAAATCGTCGACATCATAGAGAAGAACGGCGGCAGCCTGATCGGTCCGAACTGCATCGGAGTACTCACCCCGACCTACAACGGCGTCTTCACGACGCCGATTCCGAAGCTCGATCCGAAGGGATGCGATTTTATCTCCGGATCCGGGGCGACAGCGGTGTTCATCATGGAAGCCGGGATGCCAAAGGGTCTCACCTTTTCCCAGGTCTTTTCCGTAGGGAACAGCGCCCAGATCGGCGTAGAGGAGGTCCTGGAGTACCTGGACGAGGACTTCGATCCCGAGACGAGCTCACGGGTGAAACTGCTCTACATCGAGAGCATCAACAAGCCGCAGAAGCTGCTGAAGCACGCCCGGTCCCTCATCTCCAAGGGGTGCCGGATCGCCGCCGTCAAGGCCGGCTCATCCTCGGCCGGAAGCCGTGCGGCCAGCTCACATACCGGAGCGCTGGCCGGTTCCGACACCGCCGTGGATGCGCTCTTCCGCAAGGCCGGCATCGTCCGATGCTACGGTAGAGAGGAACTCACCACGGTAGCCGGCGTATTCATGCATCCGCCCCTTCCCGGCAAACGGATCGCCGTCATAACCCACGCCGGAGGACCGGCGGTGATGCTGACGGACACCCTCAGCCACGGCGGGCTGGAAGTTCCGCCCATCGAGGGACCGGCGGCCGAAGAGTTGAAAGGTAAGCTCTTCCCCGGAAGTTCAACTGCCAATCCGATCGATTTCCTGGCCACTGGTACGGCGGAACAGCTGGGGACCATCATCGACTACTGCGATAGGAAGTTCGGGAATATCGACGCCATGGTGGTCATCTTCGGCAGCCCCGGACTCTTCGAGGTTTACGATGTGTACGACGTCCTGCATGAAAAAATGCGGAGCTGCTCCAAACCCATCTACCCGGTGCTACCTTCGATCATCAACGTGAAAAACGAGATCGATGCATTTCTCTCGAAGGGGAACATCAACTTCCCCGACGAGGTCGAGCTTGGCCGGGCCCTGGCGAAGGTGCATCACACCTCTCCGGCTGAAGTAGCCGATGCTGCCGGCTCAGCTGCTGCGGTCTCTGTAAAGGCGGCCTCCGAAAAACCGACCCCCGTGAAGGCAGCCCCCGTAAAAATCGACACTGCCGCAATCCGCGGCGTCATCGACGGGGCGGAGAACGGGTACATATCACCTGAGGAAGTACAGCGGCTCCTCGACGCCGCGGGGATCCCCCGCGCCGGCGAACGGGTTGCCGTGAGCGCCGATGAAGCGGCGCAGGCCGCCGCGGAGCTGGGATATCCGGTGGTCATGAAGGTCATCGGACCGGTCCACAAGTCGGATGTCGGCGGCGTGGTCATAAATGTAAAGGATGAACCGACGGTCCGCCGCGAGTTCGACCGGATCATGAAGATCGAAGACGCAACCGGGGTCCTGCTGCAGCCGATGCTTTCCGGGCTCGAGCTGTTCGCCGGGGTCAAAGCCGAATCCGGTTATGGACACCTGATACTCTGCGGCCTTGGCGGAATTTTCGTCGAAGTGCTGAAGGACGTGCAGAGCGGTCTGGTACCTCTCGGCAAAAAGGAAGCCCTGTCCATGATTCAGTCGCTGCAGGGCTACAAGATGATCGCCGGTACCCGCGGCAAGGAAGGGGTGAACGAGGATCTCTTCGCCGAAATCCTGTCACGGATATCCGCCCTGGTGCAGGCTGCACCCGAGATTGCCGAGATGGACCTCAACCCGCTGCTTGGAACGCCTGACCATGTCACGGCGGTAGATGCCAGAATCAGAATCGAGAAAGGGAGTACATAATGGAAGGTAAAAAAAATACACCGATCAATGCTGAAGTGGTCAGCAGAAGGATCAAGGAGAGCGGATTGACCGACATGGGTCAGGCCAGCATCCGCGAGATCGTGCGGCTGGTCTTCGACATCGAAGGTGAAACCGGCGACAAGTACATCCGAATGGAGATGGGGGTCCCCGGACTTCCTTCACCTGAAATAGGAATCAATGCGCAGATAGAAGCCCTGAAAAAGGGGGTCGCCTCGAAGTACGCCATGATCGACGGTCTGCCCGAGCTCAAGAAGGAGACGGCCCGGTTCGCCAAGCTCTTCCTGGACATCGATGTCTCGCCCGAGAGCTGTCTGCCTACCGTCGGGTCCATGCAGGGGGGCTTCGCCACCTTCCTGGTGGCCAACCGCAACAATCATAACCGGAAGGGGACCCTTTTCATCGATCCCGGATTCCCGGTACAGAAGATGCAGTGCAAGGCCATCGGACACGAGTTCGAAACCTTCGATGTCTATCATCACCGCGGCCCCAAGCTCAGGGAGAAGCTGGAATCATACTTGAAGACCGGCCTGATCTCCTCGATCATGTACTCCAATCCGAACAACCCTACATGGATCTGTCTGACGGATGAAGAGCTCAGGATCATCGGCGACCTCTCGAAACAGTACGACGTGACCATCATAGAGGACCTGGCTTACTTCGCCATGGACTTCAGGCACGACTATTCTCAGCCGGGTAAGGCGCCCTACCAGCCGACGGTTGCCCACTATACGGACAACTACGTGCTGATGCTCTCCACTTCCAAGGCTTTCAGCTACGCAGGGGAACGCCTCGGTATGCTGATCGTTTCGGACACTCTCTTCAACCGCAGATATCCCGACCTGCTCCGATACTACACCTCCGACAAATTCGGGCATGCCCTGATCTACGGGGCCCTCTACACGCTGACCTCCGGCACCAGCCATTCGGCGCAGTACGGCGTGGCGGCAATGCTGAAGGCGGTCAACGACGGACAGTACAACTTCGTGGAGGGCGTAAAGGAGTACGGCGCTCGGGCGAAGATCATGAAGCGTCTCTTCACTGAGAACGGTTTTCAGATTGTGTACGACAAGGATGAGGACAAGCCGATTGCAGACGGATTCTACTTCACCTTCTCATATCCCGGCTTCACCGGCGGTGAACTGGTGGAAGAACTGCTCTACTACGGCGTGAGCGCTATCAGCCTGGAGATTACCGGCAGCGACCACTCGGAAGGCCTGCGGGCCTGCGTGAGTCAGTTCCAGCTGTCCGACGAGAAGGTCCTGGAGGAGAGACTGAGAAGGTTCCACGAGGATCATCCGGTGTAAGTACACCGTTTTTATACACACTTCTCTGCCCGGACTCATCGGTCCGGGCTATTTTTTTTAAAAAATATCAGCCGGGCAGCCCAAGCGCCTTCCGCTGGGCTTCATAGATTGTTTCGATTCCCGCGTCGGCGGCATCGAGCATCTCGTTGAGCTGAGCACGGTTGAAGATACCCTTCTCGGCCGTTCCCTGGATCTCCACGAGTTCCGCTCCCCGCTTGATGACGTTCATGTCGACCTCAGCCTGCGAGTCATGCCGGTAATCGAGATCGCAGATAATCTTTCCGTCTACGATACCGACACTTACGGCGCCGATCTGACCGGACAGGTAGTACTCCGGTCCGGATGATCCCTGACGATCCGACAGTACGGTGAGAGCGTCATAGAGAGCCACCCAGCCTCCCGATATAGCGGCCGTACGGGTCCCTCCGTCGGCCTGCAGCACATCGCAGTCGACGATGATACTGAGTTCTCCGAGCCGGTCCAGCCGGGTTCCGGCCCGCAGGCTCCGGCCGATAAGACGCTGGATCTCCGTGCTCCTGCCGTCGCGCTTCAATAATTCTCTCCGCTTGCGTCCGCCGCCGGTACTGCCGGGGAGCATCGCATATTCGGCGGTCACCCAGCCCTGTCCGCTCTCTCTCAGGAAGGGAGGAACGCTCTCCTCAATTGTTGCTGTGCAGATCACCTTGGTATCTCCGAACACTGCGAGGCATGATCCGGCCGGATGCATCAGATAATTTCTCTGGAACGATACTTTACGCATTTACTTCTTCTCCTTGCTCTTTTCTGTACGCTCTACTATAGCATGTTCCCGCCGATTCTATACAGTCGGAATATCCTGTCAGCCCCAAGCTGCAGCAGTCAGGCGCTATTTATTATTTTATTTGTCAGAAAAGTACTCCCGATTGACCTTCTTCTCTTGACTATGCCGGAGTCAATGCATATGTTTGTAGTATTACGTTGTAATACCATTCTTTTTTTGTGAGGTATATATGCGCAAACAGGAAATTATCTCTTTCAAGGCGGACCAGCAGCTCGTCGAAGCACTCAACCGGATTCCGAACCGCTCGGAGTTTATCAGGAACTCCATCCTGCGGTCAATGGAAAATATCTGTCCTCTCTGTCAGGGGACCGGTATACTGACTCCCAATCAGCTCGAACACTGGAACGATTTCGAAAATCATCACAAGCTCGTCAAGTGCGATGAATGTGATGAAGTGTATCTGGAGTGCGAACGTGATGCGGAAGGAGGTCATCTCCATGGATAAGAAATCTTTCCCGCTCCTGTTGATGCTATTCTTCATATTCGGTCTTATCCTTCCCTCTTCATTGTACGCTGCAGGCGAACAGGAGGAACTCCGTGAAGGGCAGATAGCCGTCAGCATTCTGCCGATGAAGTATTTCGCGGACCGCATCACCGGCGGTGAACTGGAGGTCACGGTTCTCGTACCTCCCGGCAAGAGTCCGGCCACCTACGAACCGACTCCACGCCAGGTGAGCGCTCTTTCCGAATCAGCCATTCTGTTTACCATCGGTGTTCCCTTCGAACGGTCATTCATCCCGACCATCGCTTCCACCCTGCCTGATCTCAGGATCGTGGACACCTCGGAAGGAATAGAGAAGCGTAAGATCCAAAGCAGCATCGAGCCGGACAGGCATGATCAGGAGGATCACGCCGACCACGAAGATCATGATGAACACGCCGACCACGATCAGGGGGAACACGACGACCATTCACACGACAGCGGTCTCCCGGACCCCCACATATGGCTCTCCCCAAGCCTGGTGAAGATCCAAGCCGGACACATGCTGAACGCGCTTGTCGAACTGTATCCGGAAAAAAAGGATACGTACACTGAAAATTACCGGGCCTTCGTCGATGACCTCGAACGGCTTCAGGCTGATATGAAACAGATTCTGTCGCCGGTGAAGGGCGGCTCAATTCTCGTATATCATCCCGCCTTCGGCTATTTTGCCGAGGAATTCGGACTATCTCAGATCCCGATTGAACTCGGGGGGAACGAACCGACTCCGCGGATGCTGGAAAAGGTGATCGCCCTTGCCCGCGAACGGGATATCCGGGTCATCTTCGTACAACCCGAGTTCAGCAAAACCAGCGCGGAACGGGTCGCACAGGCGATCGACGGCGCAGTGGTCGAAGTGGCCCCTCTGCGGCCTGATTACCTGGATAATATGTATGAAATCGCCGCAAAAATAGAGGACGGTATCAGAAAAGACTGAGGCTAACATATGAACAATCGCAACATAATCGAGATGAATAACATCTCCTTCAGTTATTCCCGGTTTCCAGTGTTGAATGACATCAATATCTCCGTCCAGGAGGGGGACATGGTGAGCATCATCGGTCCCAACGGAGGCGGGAAGACGACGCTTCTCAAACTCATGCTCGGACTCCTGGAACCGGACCGGGGCGAAGTCCTCATCTACGGCAAATCTCCGCAGGAAAATTCCCGCTACCTCGGTTATGTGCCGCAGTACTCACGCTTCGACGACAAATTCCCGATCACCGTGTTCGAGGTGGTTCTGACCGGCAGGCTTTCGAAGGCCTTCGGATTCTATACCAAAGCTGACCGCGAAGCCGCCCGGCAGGCGCTGGTAACGGCCGGTCTCGAAGACATATCCTCCAGACCCTTCCAGGCGCTGTCCGGAGGTCAGCGGCAGCGGGTTCTCATCGCCCGGGCCCTGGCTGGTAAGCCTTCCATTCTCCTGCTCGATGAACCGACATCCAACGTGGACGCCGCGGTAGGGAACATGCTCCACGATCTCCTGAAGAAACTGAACGAGTCCCACACCATCCTGCTGGTCACCCATGACGTGGGATTCGTGAGCACCATTACCAACCGCGTTTTCTGCGTGAATCAGATCGTTCACGAACATCCGGTGGACAAGCTCGATTCTTCGCTTATCAGCGCCGCCTACGGGAACCAGCTGCAGCTGGTACGTCACGACATCAACATCGAGGAACGGTTATGATACAGGAATTTTTCGCAGCCCTCACCAATCCGGGAGTTCCCTTCATCCGCTATGCACTGATAGCCGGACTGCTGTCGAGCGTCTCCTTCGGAATCATCGGCACCTTCGTGGTGGTGAAACGTATTTCGTACATTGCCGGAGCCATAAGTCACGCCGCGCTCGCCGGTATCGGCGGGGCCCTGTACCTGAAGCATGCCTACGGAATCGAGGCCGTATCGCCTCTTCACGGCGCTGTGGTCGCCGCGCTGGCAGCCGCCTTCATCATCGGCATTGTAACTACCCGGTACAAGGAACGGGAGGACACGGTAATCGGCACCATCTGGGCCATAGGAATGGCCATCGGTCTTCTGTTCATATCGAAGACCCCGGGTTACGTCGATCCGATGAGTTACCTCTTCGGGAACATCCTGCTGGTCGGACGTCAGGAGCTGTTCCTGATTCTCCTCCTCGATCTGGTGGTCATCACCATCGGGATCCTCTTCTACCAGCAGTTTCTGGCGCTCTCCTTCGACGAGGAATTTACCCAGCTGAGGGGTATCCGGACCCAGCTCTACTACATCCTGCTGATCTTCCTGATCGCTCTGACAGTCGTGCTGATGGTCACCGTAGTCGGGATCGTGATGGTGATAGCCCTGTTGACCATTCCTGCTGCCACGGCCGGAATTTTTTCAAAAAAACTGTGGCAGATGATGGTCCTTGGAGGAATACTGTGCGCCCTGTTTACTTCCCTGGGACTCGGAACGAGTTACATGCTCGATCTGCCCTCCGGATCGACGACCATCGTCATCGCCGGCATCATCTACCTTCTGAGCCTGGGAAGCCGGAGATTCATCTGATCTGCCTGATGGACTCCCATCCGGGAATGATCCGGCCGGCGGCGCCCGGCGCTGTCCCGCAGGGAGAGACAGCAGGCCTTATATAGTCCGCAGAAGCATCGAGAGCTTCGTTTTCTCAGGGTGAAAGTAGACCTGATTGTAACAGACCTGGCGGTCGTAGAGATCGTAGAAGAACTCTTCCCACATGAGAATCGGGGTCTGCCGGTGCAGGGAGAACTTCGCTTCCATCTCCGCGCTGTGGACTGCCTCGACCCATGTCGTTGTGTATATTATTTCTCCGTTGTGAAACTTCCGTAGATAGTCGCTCAGGCACATCTCGTCCTTTCTGTGGGTGAGCAGGTATTTCATCTGGGATTTCAGGACCTGGACCTTACCGACGATCATCGGCTCCCCGCCGCATCCGTATATCCAGTCGAAGTGAAAACAGTCTTCGTTGGCCCATTTCGGCAGCCGCTCAACCAGGTCCGCGGTTGGAGGAGCAATGTTTATCTTCGACTGGGTGATATCGACCTCCTCACAGCTGCCCTGCAGGAGCTGATAGAAACCGGAAGTAATGTCGAAGCGCATCTGAAGGTCGGTAGCATGGGGATGGCCGAAGTTCCCCCTTCCCTGCCAGGAAGTGATGTATCCCTGCTGGATCAGCTCCGAAAGGGCTTCCCGGATGGTGGCCCGGCTGGTACCGAAGCGCTGTGCCAGCTTCTCTTCCGGTTCCAGTCGGTTGTCACCATCCTTCATGTCCGCAATTTCCTTCAGAAGAGATGCTTTGATTTTTTTATAGAGTGCTGCTTCCTGACGGTGCATATCCTACCTCACGCGGTGAGGTTCCTCCTGTACTAATAATAGTATCAAGACCAGCGAAACCACAACCGCCCCCGCCGATACCGGACCGAGGCCCCAAACTCCGAGCTTGAGATACGCCGCCGGACCGGTGTTAGCCGCGATGGTGGCCCCCAGGAGACCTCCCGCTACACTGAAGGAGAGGACCTTGCCGCGCTGCCCGGGATTCTGTTCACTGATGAGGGGGAAGTTGCTCACGGTGGCGAACTCGAAGAAGAACCTCGGCAGCAGCAGACCCGCTACTGCCGGATAGACGCCCGTATTCATGAAGGGCAGCAGTATGAAGCAGGCCAGCATTCCCGCAATTCCGATGAACACGCTCCTTTTTTTACCGATCCGGTCTCCGGCGGTGCTGACGAGAATGCTTCCCGCCCAGTCGAATAATCCCATAAGGAGGGCAACCAGACCGAGCTTCGAAGGTCCGAAGCCATATTCCGTTTCCAGCCAGCCGCCGTGAATGATCATGATGTGAGTGATGGCGAAGAAATTGAAAACCGATATGAGGATGCAGCTCCAGGCCGACCGCTGGTGCTTCCCGAGGTAGAAAAAATTGCGGATACGGGCGGCCATTCCGACTTTTAATGACGGGGGTTTTTGCTGATCCTTCGTTTCCAGCCCGGCCCCCTCCGTTCCCCCTTCCGGACTCCGGTCTCCTTCAGGGCTGACGTGCCGGCCGCTCTTCGGCAGGCTTCCCAGTACCAGGGCCGAGAGCATCATTCCCCCGCCGAGGATATAGAGGGTGGCTCTCCATCCGCAGTGTTCGAAAACCAGTCCGAACAGGAAGAGCCCGACGATACCCGAAAGCGCCCAGGAGTATTCGAGGGTCCCGATATACCGCGATCTTCTGCTGTAGGGCAGCATGGCGCTCAGATAGGAGTGCATGTTGGGCGTGAAGCCGCCCTGGCCTATGCCCCAGATGATCATCGCTGTCACCAGAACCGGAATCCCGGCGCCGGTGGCGAAGAGAAAGACCCCTGCTCCGGCCGCGAAGAGGTTGAAACGCATTATCAGGCGATACCCGTAGCGGTCTGCCAGACTTCCGATGAGCGGGGCGAACAGCCCCGAGAGGTTCCGGACACTGACCAGCCGGCCCATGGTGATGGCGCTCACCCCGATACCGGCGGCGTACATCACCAGGAAGGGATTGAAGAGCTGTACGGATATATCGACGAAGAACTTGACCGATATGCCGAGAGCGAGAATGTACCCTACTCTGCTGGTGACTGGTCTGCCGCGCATACTTCCACCTTTACTGAATGTGTTCGTGCTCCCCTGCTCGGAAGCGTTGGTTCCGTCGATGTAAGCAGGTTTACCGCTTCCGGCCCGGAACTTTCAGTACCGTCAGCCGATCCCATTGCCGGTACCAGCCAGCCCCCCTGGCTGCAGGAGACGACTCCCGGCATGATATCCTCGGTAACTCTGGCCTCCAGTACTATTTCCCCTTCAGGACTGAAGACGCTCACCCGGCCGCTGTCGGAGATTCCCCTCGCCCCGGCATCATCTGGATTGATCCACAGCCTGCGGTCAATTTTTCGGTGGAACTCCCCGATGTTGCTGAACTGTGAGTTGTTCCTCATCCTTTCGTGCGGCGTGATCAGAAAGAGGGGATATTCGCAGTCCGTGCTTTCTCCAGCCGGCGGTCTGTGAAGCTTCACCGCTCCATGGTCCGACAGTTCGGCACCCGAGCGATGCGCAGTCATCGGCCCTTTTTTCTTCATCCCTCCATGTTCCGGCGGTAACCCGACATTCTGCGCCGGCCCCCGGTCCGTCATCGGCCGCCAGACTGGAATACGAGACCCTCCAAGGGCTTCGAAGGCCGGCACATCAATCTCGATCCTCCCCGACGGAGTCTGCAGGGGATTGCCCTCCGGGTCTGCAATAAATTCCGCCAGACCGACCCGTTCCTGATCCTCTCCTGCATACACGCCGGTCCGTACGAAGTCCCCGATGTCCTCAGGAGCACATTCGGCCAGCAGTGCCTCAATCCACTGATCGGCGCTCCTGCCGCCGGTAAACCGGTCCGCGAAACCCAGCCTCTCCGCCAGCGCCGTAAAGATGTCCCAATCGTTCCGGACGGAACCGATTGGTTCGACCGCCTGTTCGCTGAAGAAGAGATAGTTCATGCTGGTGCGCAGGATATCCCGGCGCTCGAGGAAGGTGGTCACCGGCAGTACGACATCGGAGAATCGGGCAGTGTCGGTCATGAAGTAGTCGTGGGTGACCACGAAATCCATCCCCTGAAAGGCCCGGATATTCTTCTTAACATCGCTTCCCTGGACGATGTAATTCCCGCCCACGCTGTACAGACATCTGATATCCGCCGGCCAGCCGCCGGCCCTCCCTTGCAGCGCCGCGTCGGCCCACTGGTAGACGGGGACCTCGCTTCCGGCGGGATTCTCCGGTACGGGAAGCTTCCCGAAGCGCGGCGGTTCGAGGGTATTCCACTGCCCGCTGCCGGTGGAACCTCCCTTCACACCTACATTCCCGAGGACCAGCTGCAGCACGCCGCCCAGCCGGTCCGTATCCTCTCCTCCGACTGTCCGCTGTACCGAGAGTCCCTGCAGCAGCGCCGCCGGCCGCGCCGAGGCATACTGCAGGGCGAAATGCTCGATACGTTCCGCCTGCAGGCCGCAGCGGGATTCCGCCCAAGCCGGAGTTTTCGGAGGAGTACCATCACGGCCTAATATATGCTTCTCGAGTTCGGCAAAACCCGAACTGTACCGTTCAATGAAGGTCCGGTTCTCCAGCCCGCGGCTGATTAGTACATACAGGACCGCCAGCATGAAGGCGCTGTCGCTCCCAGGATAGACCGGGAGCCACTCCGCCGCAAATCTGTGAACGGTCCTCGTACGGCGGGGATCGATGACTATGATTGGAATACCATTCTTCTTCGCGCGAGCGAGGACCGCCTCCGTCTCGGCACCGAACCTGGTGTCGGCGGCATTGAATCCCCAGAGAACGATCATTTTCGAATGAAGCACCGTCTTTATATCGATTCCGACGTACCTCGTACCATACATGTAGGATTTGACGAAGTCCGTTGCCTGGCTGCTGTAGTTCCCGACGGTGGCCGTGTACCCGCCGAACATCCCGAAAAAGCGCTCGGGAATAAGGGCGGTATTGTGGAAGGCCCCCCGGCAGGCACCGGATCCGCCGATCAGCATCACCGAATCAGGACCGTATTCGTCCGTCAGCCGTTCAAGGCGCCGGGCTGTATAATCCAAAGCTTCATCCCACGTGGTCTCCCTGAATTTCCCCTCTCCGCGGCTGCCGGTACTGATCAGGGGGCGATCGAGCCTGCCGGGATGATAGAGTACTTTATGATAGAGAAAACCGCGGGCACAGCCGTTCATGTATTCGGACCGGTACCGGCTGTTGAGAATACGCACCACCCTGCCGTCCTCCACCACCGCGGTCAGAGGACAGCCTGTGATGCAGTCGCGGTTGCACGATACGGGAACATGTTTCATCTGACTCATTTTCACATAGTATACAGAGATAAAAAAACTTGTAAATAAATATAATACTTATTAGACTGTCCCCTATGGATGAAAGCTTCTACAGGGACCTGCTCGAGAACCTTGCCGACGGCATCTACTTTGTCGATCCTGAACGAAAGATCACATTCTGGAACAGGAGCGCGGAACAGCTCACCGGCTTCATCAGAGAGGAAGTAGTCGGGAGACACTGTCACGACAACATACTGAATCACGTAGATCTCGAGGGGAACCAGCTCTGTAAAACCATGTGCCCCCTCGCAAGGACGCTCCAGGATGGTAAGAACCGCTCGGCCAGCGTCTACCTGCAGCACAAGGACGGCCATCGCCTGCCGGTATCGATCCGGATCAGCCCGATTATAAATGGAGACCGCATCATCGGCGCAGTGGAGAGTTTCAGTGACAGCTCAAGCCAAATTGCCTCCCTTCAGAGGATCGAACACCTCGAAAAAGAGAACCTCACCGATCAGACCACAGGAATCGGGAATAGACGCTATGCAGAACACACCCTGACCGCCAGACTCGAGGAGACGACCCGCTACAACTGGAGATTCGGATTCCTGTTCATCGACGCGGACCACTTCAAACAGGTAAACGACCGGTACGGGCATACCGCCGGAGATATGGTCCTCAAGAGTATCGCCGGTATTCTGTCTCAGAATCTCCGCTCCTTCGATTTCATCGGACGCTGGGGCGGTGAGGAGTTCATAATCCTGCTGATCAACCTCGATTCCGAAGAGGCCATCACGGAGATCGCCAATCGCCTGCGTATGCTGGTTGAGAAATCTTTTTTCACCTACAGGGAGAACCGGTTCGGGGTGACCGTATCGATGGGCGCCACCGTTTCCAATCCTGAAGACACAATTGACAGTCTCGTCAACCGGGGCGATCGGGCCATGTACGCGTCAAAAAGGAACGGCAGGAACAGGGTAACCTTCCAACTATAGGATAACGGATCAATTGGTGATCCACAGAGGAGAAAGTTATGGAAAAAAAATCAGTAAGCTGGGGAATTCTCGGCGCAGCCAATATCGCCGCAAAAGCAGTCATTCCGGGAATGAAAAGGTCGAAGTATTCAATTCCGGCTGCGATCGCTTCCCGCAACACCGACAAGGCACGAACCATGGCTGCCCAGTACGGAATACCCCGTCACTATGGATCATACGAAGAACTGCTGAATGACAAAGAGATCGATGCGGTCTATATACCCCTCCCGAACCACCTTCACGTCGAGTGGAGCAGGAAGGCCCTCGAAGCCGGCAAACACGTTCTGTGCGAGAAGCCGATTGCCCTGAACGTGGAGGATGTTCACAGCCTGATGACAATCAGGGACAGCACCAGGCTGAAAATCGGTGAAGCCTTCATGGTGCACACCCATCCTCAGTGGGTCAAAGCCAAATCGATCGTCAAAAGCCAGCGCTTCGGACAGCTGCGCGCGGTACAGGGCTTCTTCAGTTATTACAATATCGATAAGGACAACGTCCGCAACCGGTATCCCTCTGAAGAAGGAGGCGGAGCCCTGTGGGACATCGGCTGCTATCCCATCCATACCAGCCGCTTCATGTTTGACGAAGAACCGAAGAGGGTCTTCGGATTGATGGAGGAGGACCCCAATTTTCATACCGACAGGCTGACCTCGGCTATTCTCGACTTTCCTTCGGGGCAGGCGGTGTTTACGAGCGGCACTCAGTTGGTACCCTGGCAGCGCATGATCTTTTTCGGGGAAAAGCAGCGTCTCGAGATTGAAATCCCCTTCAATCAGCCCGCCGACATGCCGGCGCGGATCTTTCTCGACAATGCCGCCGGTATCACTACCGGTCCCGAAGACATCCTTCTGCCTCCGGCCAATCAGTACGCAGTCCAGGCCGATGAATTCTCACTGGCGGTCCTCGAAAATAGAGATGTACCGGTCCCTCTGGAGAATTCGCTCTTCAATACCGCAATTATCACCGCCCTGTTCCGGTCCATGAAGTCCGGTACATGGGAGCAGCCAATAGTCAAATAATGGAAGGAGATAGTATGAAGACATTTGGGATATTAGGTGCAGGGAATATGGGACGCGCCTTCGGAATAGGGCTGAATGCGAGACATTCCGAGATCGA
>Ga0272443_10002651_pt1 | contig 22426 bp, 18 predicted proteins | sample SSMAcet12_FD_193581 | JGI IMG/M metagenome (GOLD analysis project Ga0272443, IMG submission 193581) | Marine sediment archaeal communities from Little Sippewissett salt marsh, Falmouth, MA, United States - SSM-Acet-12 | ecosystem: Environmental > Aquatic > Marine > Wetlands > Sediment ...
ACGAGTGCTGTGGAATTTCCCGGTGATTTTTTCAACATCTTTTCTGATCTCACTGAGTTCTTTTCGTTCAAAAGCTCGCATTTCAGCAGCCAACAGACAGGCCAGAAGGCCATCTTTTTCCAGAACATGGTCTTTTATACTCAGTCCGCCGCTTTCTTCTCCACCCAATGTATATTTTCCTGTGGACAACAGTTCGCCGATGAACTTAAAACCCACCGGTGTAACGGTTATTTGATGGCCAAAATGTTTGGCAACTTGATCCATCATGTGAGAAGTGGCAACGCTTCTGATCAAATCTCCGTTCATCTTCTTGTTTTTATACAAATGATAGGCTACCATCGCCAGATATTCATTGGGGGTGATGAACTCACCTCTATCATCAACTATACCAAATCGATCAGCATCGTTATCCAGAGCAAGCCCCATATTCATGTTATTTCTGGTTACATCTTTCCCCAGGGTTTTTAAGCGAATTTCATCAGGTTCAGGACGATAACCACCAAAATAAGGGTCTCTGAAATCGTTGTAATAGACGATTTGTGAACGATCATCATAAATCCTGTTCATGATTGTATCCAAAAAGTCGTTACCCGTTCCGAAAACCATATCCACTCCGGCAATTAATGACTGTTCTTGCATTTTTCCAATATCAAATTTTTTCAACATCATTTCAACGTATTCTTCAACCGGAGTGATGACGTTGTATAATTTCTTTTTTTGGGCGGTTTCCAAATCTATTATTTTGATGCTGTTTTTATCTAAAGCAATTTCCATAGCCCTTTTTTCAATATAATCGGTGACTTCAGGCATGGCAGGGCCGCCATCTTCCGGGTTAAATTTCAAACCGCAGTAGTTGTAGGGATTATGAGAAGCTGTTAAGTTGATGCCACCGTCCAGTTTTTTCAACGTGATCAGATAGGAGATAACGGGAGTGGGAGTCGGGCGATCGCAAAGCAACACCGATATACCATTACCCGTGAGGATTTGGGCAACTCTTTGTGAAAAATCTTCCGCCATGAATCTTGCATCATATCCAATAATGACCTTTGATCCTTTTTTCTTTTTTGTCATTAAATAGTCAGCGATGGCCTGAGATACAATCTCAACATTCTCAAAAGTAAAATCGTCGGCAATAATGCCTCTCCATCCACTGGTACCAAATTTAATTTGTTTATTCATAGGATTGATCAACTCCTTTCACCTTTATCTTTCTATCTAAAAAGCGATTGTATTCACTCCATTGATTTTGAACGTAGGCATTGTTATCGTCTAAGGTTTTCTTTGTGATTTCTCTGAATTGTGCGATCTTTGAATCAGCGTTATCGGCTGCATGAACGATCATCGCTTCAATGGTTTTTGGTTGAATGGGTGCCCCCCATTCAATCTCGCCGTGATGGGACAGGATGATGTGATTGATTTCCATTAACAGTTCATGGGGAAAATCCACAAGTGAGTCTGCATAGCGATCCACCATTTCAATACCCATGATGATGTGCCCCAGCATCTCACCGGAACCGGAACGCTCAATTCCGGAAGAAGCAAGGATATATTCTTTGGTCTTGCCAATATCGTGTAATAGCGCACCCGCGATTAAGATATCATCGTTAATATCCATATCCGGATAATTATTGCGGATATCCTTGGCCAGTTTAACCACATCCAAGGAATGTTCAATGAGGCCACCTTTGTAAGCGTGATGAACAGATGTTGCAGCAGGCGCATCTAAAAAGCGCACGACAAATTTTTCGTCATTTACAAAAACTGCTTCAAGGAGGGCTTTGACATATTTATCCTTGATTGAATCAATGATTTTCAAGACTTCATCATATATGACTTTCACGTCTTTTGACGTGATTTCAATAAACTTCTTCGGATCGTATTCATCTTTTGAAAGTACGGTGACGGCATCTTTGGAGTTTTTTATATTCAACTGTTTTTTCGTGTCAAACAGCTTGATCTTTCCTTCAACCCGTACAACAGTTCCCTGTGTAAGTCTTTCGTCATTCAGATCGGCATTCCACCAATCAATACCCCGCATGTTTCCGCTGCGATCTTCAAATGTCAGCAGCAAAAAATTCTTGCCATCTCTTGTGGTTTGCATTCGCTTGCTGGTTACCTTTAAAACACTGGAAACGTAATCATCCAGTTCCATATCCGATATAAATTTTCCGCTGTTTTTTGGCAGATAATTACCAGCCTCCTGGGAAAACTCATCCATCTTTTCTCTCAGCAAATCACCAAGTTTCAACTGTACACATCCCTTCCTTTTCTCTATCGATACGATGTTTATTTTATCATATCTTTCCTTTACTGCATAAGCAGTTTTCAGTTACTTGTATTTTCTGACAACACGTTTGGATATAGCGCAGGTTATCTCGTAATTAATGGTTTGAATTTTTTGGGCCATTTCTTCAGCACTAATTTCATCTGATTCCATTTTACCTAAAAGAATAACTCTTTCTCCTGGTTCAATATGATCAATATGATTTACATCCACCACAAATTGATCCATACAAACACGTCCCAGTATACGACATCTTTTCCCTTTGATCAAAACTTCTCCTTGATTGGAAAGCAATCTGTTGTAGCCATCTGCATACCCTACCGGAATCGTAGCTACTTTCATATTCTTTTCGGCGGTAAATGTCCTGCCATAACTGACAGAAGTTCCTTTAGAAATACATTTTACCATGGAAACGGTTGTTTCCCAAGATAATACCGGTTCAAGTTCTTTTCCCCTATCAATGTTTTTGGGATCCAAACCATATGAAGCGATGCCAATTCTGACGAAATCCAGAAGATTTTCTTCACAAAACATAGCCCCTGCACTGTTTGCAATGTGCTTGAAGGGAATTTGTTCAAAGTGATTTGACACGTTTTTGAAGCGTTCGATCTGTAAATTTGTAAATGAGGGATCGTCTTCATCAGCAGATGAAAAATGAGTGTATAGTCCCTCAACCTTTAATTTTTTGTCTGAAAGAAGTTCCTGGATTTTCTCTGCAGCGTCCACATGGTTAAATCCCACCCTGGACATCCCTGTATCGATAATGGCGTGGACTTTTAGAGGTTTGTCTTTTAAGAATATTTTTAGCCCGTTGTATTGATGAGTTGAAAAAATGGTGGCTGTCAAATCGTTTTCAATGAGAAGTTGAACGTATTCCGGTTTGAAATAATTTAGAACCAGAATGGGAGTTTTTAAGTTGTTTTTCCTTAGTTCAAGAGCTTCTGACAAAAAAGCGACTACCAAGTATTCAACGTTTTCGGATTCAGCAACTCTCGCCAGTTCAACAGCGCCATGACCATAACCATCCGCTTTTATAACGGGCATAATCTTTGTAGGATGTGCTTTTTCTGTAAAATAACGTAAATTGTGCCTGTAGGCATCCAAAGAAATGATGGCATGGGTATCTCTGAAATCATTATTTGTATTGTCCATATTATCCACCTAGAATAGACAGGAAAACTCCTGCGGCTACTGCTGAACCAATGACGCCTGCAACATTTGGACCCATGGCATGCATGAGGATGAAGTTGGTTGGGTCTTCCTTTTGTGCAACCATTTGAGCAACTCTCGCTGAATCAGGTACAGCAGAAACCCCGGATCCTCCAATAAGGGGATTGATTTTTTCTTTCAGAAAAAGATTCATCAATTTCGCAAAAAGTAATCCGCTGATGGTAGAAATAATAAAGGCGAATGCACCAAGGAAAAGGACCAGAAGTGATGTTTCACTCAGAAAAATATCAGCTTTGGCGGATGCACCTACTGAAAGGCAAAGCATAATAATAGCAGGATCTGCGATGTATTTTGCACAAGCCTCTGCTAGTCTTTTTGTCAATCCATTTTCCTTTAAAAAATTACCCAGCATCAACATCCCCACTAAAGGCAATGCTTGAGGAACCAACAATCCGATAAAAACGGTCGTGATGACTGAAAAAACTAATTTCTCAGCTTTTTTGACTTTTCTTGGTGGTTTCATTCGAATTAAACGTTCTTTTTTAGTTGTAAAGAGTTTCATTAATGGAGGCTGAATGATGGGGATCAGAGCAATATAGGAATATGCTGCAATTGCAATGATCGCTAACATCTCCGGTGCAAATTTGTTTGCAATATAGATAGATGTGGGACCATCTGCTCCTCCGATTATTGAGATGGCTGCCGATGGTTCAAAATCAAAACCGAACTGCCTGGCTAAAAAGAAGGCTACAAATATGCCAACTTGTGCTGCCCCTCCCAAAAAAATAGTAATGGGATTAGATAACATAAAAGAAAAGTCAGTCAAAGCACCAATACCAAGAAAAATCAATGGTGGATAAATTCCATACTGCAGTCCAAGGTTTATATAGTACATTAACCCACCAGCAGCTGTGGCAGTAGGTTCCATAAATAATCCGGTATAAAGAGGTGGTATGTTGGCTAAAATCATACCGAATCCGATAGGTATTAATAAAAGTGGTTCAGCATGTTTTGCAACTGCAACGTAAAGTAACACACTTCCTAAACCGATCATGAATAGATTTCCAAGAGTTAATCCTGCAAATGCTGAACTTGTAAAAAAAGCTGTGAATGCTTTAAGTAACACTTGACACCCCCTGTAGTATCAATGAAAAATGAATTTTATTTTTTCTCATATGAACCAAATCTTCAAAAGAACAACATAGATTCTAACATATAGGTGTAATATTATAAAGGCTTGCTACTATTCGGGTTGATTATAACACCAAAATTGGTGATCCGTTTAACTTCTTTTCTTGTTCACACTGAATATTCCCACCGAAACCAGTGAGAGTGCAAGGATAATCGAAAATGAGAAAAACTCTTCCGGTAGGAATATGGATGAAAGAATGGAGCCTGAAATAGGAATGATAAATTTGAATATGGTTATTTCTCCAGCTTTGTGATATTTCAACAAAGCATACCACAGTCCAAAGGCAATAGCTGACAAAAAAGCAGAATAAATAAGTAAACCTGTGCCCAATGCAGTAAATTGCAGCGATGGCTTTTCTCTGGATAGGAAGGCAAAGAGTATCAACAAAAGCGAACCAAACAGCATCTGAAAAGCCGAAACTCTGAAGGGGTTGATGTCTTTTGCCATTCTTTTGGCAATGATGGTCCCAATGGCGTTAACAATGCCTGTTAAGACTAGAAATCCCTCACCTTGAAGTGTAAATATCCAGGTGAAGTCCTTGCCCCAGTTGACTATGATGATTCCGGCCAATCCGGTGACTAGTCCGATAGTTTTTGCCTTGCTCATTTTGTCATCTGTGTAGACAAAATGAGCCAGTAAAACCATGAAAAAAGTACCGCTGGAGGCTAAAACGGAAGCTTTGATGCCGGTTGTATTGGCAAGTCCATTATAAAAGAAGAAATACTGTAAAGCGGTTTGAAAGACCCCCAATAGAAACAAACAAGCGTAGTTTTTAAACCCAAGATTTGTCAGACGTTCTTTCGATTTTGAGGAAAAAATAAAAAGGAGAATTGAGGCTATAAAAAAACGAATGCCGGCCAGCAAGATTCTGCCCGAGACGGATGACTCAATTCCGAATTCTTGGTAAGCGACTTTTAATGTAGGAAAGGCACTACCCCAAAGAATAGCACATCCAATAGCAATCAGGCTTGAGTAAAGCTTGTTTGATAGTATCTTTTCCCATTTTCCCATATGTTTCTCCTTCACTCTTTGGTATTCAATAATACCATTATTGCTGCAAAAACCATGATGACATTCATAATAATAAACATCCAATCAAATGAATAATTGGCAATGATCCCACTGAAAACGGGTCCGATCATAACACCTAACGAACGCACAGAAGTTAACAGCCCCATGAATTCTGCTTTTCTTTCTGGAGGGCAATTGAGCGAAATAAAAGTAGAAGCTCCGTTGATAAAGGCACCATAGGCTAATCCTAAAGAAAGATAACCAGCAGCCATGAATCGCCAATCCGTAGCAAAGAAAAAGAGAATGGGGGTCAAACTGGAGAATAATATTCCTCCTGCCATGGACTTTCTGGGACCGGTTTTTGTAATAATCTTTCCGGACATCAAATGTGAGATCATCTGGAACATGGGGTTTAATGAGGAGAGTAACACTGCTACAGAATAGGATAGTAAAAGGTTCTCCGTCATAAAGATTAAGATAGCTGCCATGGTTCCGCTGATTCCAAATTGCCGTATAAAGCTTCCCAAGTATATCGCCCAAAGACCGTTCTTTTTAAGAGGTGTGTAGTCCGAAACAATCGGAAACAGTCTATGTAGAATATTTTTCGATTTTTTCTTTTGGGTTTTTCTGTTACCTTCACGAATAAAAGTTCCTGAAATCAGGGGTATCCATGAGATGAAGCAAAATATCATAATAGCCTCTTTTGGGCTGTTATCTAAGAAGAAATAAGATAAGGCAACTCTTCCAACAAACATACCCAATGAAAAGGAAGTGTTTAAGAGCGCCAATTCTCTGGAATTGGATCGGATATCATCATCTGCATATTCCGTTGCCAAAGCCATGGAAATAGGCTGCAACCCCTTTTTAAAAAAGGCCAGTACACCTAAGAAAACCAATAGAACTAATGGGTTGTCACTTAATAGGAATAGGGGAAACGTGATGGCCGTTAAACCTATTGATAATAGCAGCAGAGGTTTTCGGTTTTTATACTCATCTGAGATAGACCCCCATACCGCCCCGGAAATCGTTGACATTCCACCGTTGACAGTAGAGATTAAACTTATGACAAATATGGAAGCACCCACTTCTCTGAATCTTGACTGCAGCAGGATATTGAAGGTGAAGGTGACCAGCATGCCAATTGTGGTTGTAATTAAAAGAGCCATTCTCTTCTTTGTTTTATGACTAATTGGTATCACCTCCGTAGTTAGATATCCGAATCATCAAAAAGAGTATACAACAATGAAGAAATTATTTCAAATGGGATTTTTCTTTGTTGTTGGGTCTGTGATATAATAAGAAAGATTATATTCTGTTTCTCTAGAACGTTTTGTTAATTCCTCCTTTATGAGTTATCGCCCCCAGGGAGTACAACAAAAAAACAGGTGATCAAATGAACCGGAAAATTTCAACAGCATATTTTTATTATTATCTTAAGAGCAATCGTCTGTAATTACAACAATTCCGGATGACTGCTCTTTTCAGTTTTCCGGAGAAAAAATACAATTAGAGGGTCTCCGGGATGGAGGCTCTTTTTTTATGGAGGTGTGGCAATGATAGTTATTTTGAAGAAGAATCACACGGAACAGGATTTGGAACATATCATAGATATTACAAAAGAGATGGGCTTTCAATCACATGTTTCAAGGGGAATCGAAAAGACGATTGTTGGTGTTATTGGAGATGATTCCTATGTAAGTGTAGATCGATTTGAGAATTTACATTATGTGGATAAAGTCGTCAAGGTTCTAAAACCATATAAGCTGGTTTCAAAGGAGTTCCATCCTGAAACAACGATAATTGATATTGGTGATGGGCAGCAGATTGGCTCTGGATTTGCCATTATAGCCGGTCCATGTGCAGTGGAATCAGAAGCCTTGCTGGATGAAGTTGGTGCCTTTTTACATGAGCAGGGGGTCTCTTTTTTAAGGGGTGGTGCCTTTAAGCCCAGAACTTCACCTTATTCTTTTCAAGGCCTTGGGTTGGAAGGGTTGAAGATCTTAAAAAAAACCGCTGAAAAGTACGATTTAAAAGTAGTCACTGAGCTCATGTCCGAATCAGAAAGTGAATTGTTGGAAGAATATGCTGATATCATTCAGATCGGTTCGAGAAATGCTCAGAATTTCAGATTACTGGAAAGATGTGGTCATTTTAGTAAGCCCATTTTGTTAAAACGTGGGTACATGAACCGAACGGAAGAATTCCTGCAATCTGCCGAATACATCATGGCAAACGGAAACCCGAATGTCATCTTGTGTGAGAGAGGGATCCGAACTTTTGAGACTATTACACGAAACACATTGGATTTGTCGGTGGTTCCATATGTGAAAGAAGAATCACATCTGCCAATCATCGTTGATCCCAGTCATGCAACGGGCAAACGGGAATTGGTTCCTGCTATGGCATACGCTTCATGGGCTGCAGGAGCAGATGGAATTATGGTGGAGATCCATCCCGATCCTGAAAAGGCGTTGTCCGATGGTAGACAATCTTTGGATTTTAAGCAATTTGAATCCATGAGAGAAAAACTGAACTTGCTTATGCATACTCAGGCCTGAAAGGAAGGTGTCTTATGAAAATTCATATTATCAACGGTCCAAACTTGAATCTATTGGGAAGACGCAATCCGGAACACTATGGGAAAATGTATTTTCCGGAATTGATGAACCGAGTAAAAAAATATGCTGAAGAAAAAGGTCTACAGGTAAGTTGTTTCCAATCCAATCACGAAGGAGAGATCATTGACGATATCCACGATAAACTGGATCAAATAGACGGTTTGATTATAAATCCCGGTGCTTTGACCCATTACAGTTATGCTTTAAGAGATGCATTGGAGATTATGGATGTTCCTGTGATTGAGGTGCATTTGTCGAATATACACGCCAGGGAGTCTTTTCGCCACACGAGTGTGATTTCACCGGTTAGTACCGGTACGATTTGTGGATTAGGGATTAAAGGCTATTTTTTAGCCCTTGATTTTTTTTCTTTGGCTAATTAGGAATATTAAATAACTCAGAGGCCTTGCTTCTAAAGTTTTTCTGAAAATATTCAAGCAATTTGGTAAAAGTTGCTATAAAAAACACAAAAAGTCTTTAAACATCGAATACTCCCGAACTAAGTCTTTCTTCCTTTATGTTAAAATATATGAGTTGATCAGATAAATGAAAATTATTGAAAATTCGGAGAAAAAGGCGAGATGGGAAAAATAAAAATTAATTTCAAATTCCTGATTATTGCATTAACTATCATCAGTTCAGTGGTTACAGTATTTATTCTTTATAACACGTATCAAACTGAAATGATGAACATTTACAAAGAAAACATCAAAGTACTAGAAAGTGAATATAAATCACTGCTTCTTCCCTATGAAAATTTTGCGAAGTATATCTTTGAGAGAGAAATAAATCAGGAATGGATTAAAGAGGAGATTAAGGCTGCTGGTGAAGAACCCGAAAAAAGGGATTTAATAAGAGAAACACTTTTTAATTATTTTTCAGGATTTTACAATTTAATCGAACAGTTTAATTTCAGGCAGCTGCATTTTCATCTACCGGGTGCTGTCAGCTTCCTTAGAATGCATAAACCGGAGAAATATGGAGATGAGTTGACTGATGTTCGTGAATCTATCGTATTAGCAGCTCAAAGTGGAGAGTTTGTAAAGGGGTTCGAAGAAGGAAGAATATTTAATGGCTATCGTATGGTTTTTCCTTTATATTTTTCTGAAGAATTTATCGGAACGGTTGAGATTAGTATTTCTTTCAGCACCATTTGTCAGGATCTTTCTAATGAATTTGATATTCCCTTTCTTTTCATCATTCATAAAGATATTGTCGAAGAAAAAGTATTTGAAACCGAACAGAATAATTATGAACAAACGAAATATTTAGACCAATATTTATATGACAGAGAAACATATGAAAAAGTTGAAGTAATAGCCTCTGATTTAAATATTCCATATGAAAAAATAAATCATAAACTCTCAGAGCAATATCAAAAAAAGGTGAAAGATGGGGAAAGTTTCTCTTTACATACGAACATCAACGGCACAATTTATTCGGCGATATTCTTAAATATTCAAAATTTCAAAGATGAAAATGTGGGATATTTAATTTCTTTTAAGGAAGATGATGAAACATCCGATCTTATTAGAAAGACAAAAACCACAATATTTTTTATTATCTCCATATTCTTTCTTCTGATTATACTTATTTATTATATGTACCGTTCCAGAGAAAACGCACTTATTGCTAACAAGGCGAAAAGTGAATTTCTTGCCAATATGAGTCATGAGATCAGAACGCCCATGAACGGTATCTTAACCGCTGTTGAGATTATAGAAAAGACTGATAATGAGAGGAAGCAAAAAGACTTTTTAAAAATCATTAAGGTATCTGCGGATTCTCTGCTTCAAATCATCAACGATATTCTAGATTTATCAAAAATTGAAGCCGGAAAACTTCAATTGGAGGATATTACTTTTGACCTAACAGAGATATTGAATGATGTCACCCAGTTGATCTTTCTTTCTGCTTCAAAAAAGGGGTTATCCAGTGAGTTAATCATTGAGTCGGATGTTCCTCAATACATTAAAGGTGATCCATTGAGGTTAAAGCAGATTTTATTAAATTTGTTAAGTAATGCCTTGAAATTCACAGAAAAAGGGACGATTCAGATGATTGTCAAAAGGGAGATTGTTGATGTTACACAACAAGACAAGATTGTTTTTTCCGTTCAGGATACCGGAGTCGGAATTGACGAGGAAAAGCAAAATATACTGTTCAGGAAATTTTCACAAGCAGATTCCACCATTACCAGGAAATTCGGGGGAACGGGTCTTGGTCTGGCGATTAGCAAGAGACTCGTGGAGATGATGCATGGCCAAATTGACTTCAAGAGCGAAACCGGTAAGGGGTCTGAATTCTTTTTCCGAGTTCCTGTTAAAAGAGCGTCTGATGAGGAGATTCAAACTTGCGAATTGGAAAAAAGAAAATCGAATCAAACCGAAGGGATACCTGAGATTTCTTTGAGGGTATTGGTCGCAGAAGATAATAAGGTCAATCAGACGATTATTAAAGAAATATTATCTGGCTTTGGTTGGAATTATCAGTTGGTCAATAATGGAAAAGAGGCTTTAGAGGCTGTGAAGGATGATGATTTTGATGTTATCTTAATGGATGTGATGATGCCGGTTATGGATGGTTTGGAAGCTACGGAGCGGATAAAAGCACTTTCTGAAAAAGCCAAGATACCGATCATTGCTTTAACAGCAAGCGTTACCGAAGTTGATCTTCAAAGAGTCTTCAAAGCTGGAATGGATGCCTACATTCCGAAACCGATAAAAATCACCGAACTTAGAAACACAATCCTGAATTACATTTCGAGTGATCAAAAGCTTGAAATTAGACAGGAATGCATAGACATGGGAGAAGTAAAAAAACATATCGATGATATGGATTTGTATCATCAAACCATCATCCCTGTTTTTATCGAAGATTTACGTCAAAATCTTACAAATATGGAAAAAGCGATTCAAGAAGGCAATTTTGAGGAAATTACTCGCCTTTCTCACGCTATCAAACCCGGTTGTTATTATGCTGGGGCAGTCGTTTTGGCACAAATAATTGAAAAAATAGAGATGATGATTAAGATGAATCAACCCATGGAGAAGATAGAACAAGTCTTTGAAGATTATAAAGGTGAGGCAAAAAGAGTTTTGAGGTTTTTGGAGGAACGGTTTAATACATGACACAAAAAAGGAGTGAATTAATGAAAAAGTTATTATATCTGATATTACCTCTTATCGTGATTTTCACCTTATACGAAACCAATGATGTGGTATACCAATGGCCATACAGTATGCAACCCGTTAATCCCCAAGAAGCCTATGTGGTGAAAAACATAGACGGAGATACCATTAAAGTGAGAATCAACGGAGATGAGGAGACAATAAGAATGATCGGGGTGGATACGCCTGAAACAGTTCACCCTAGTAAACCGGTGGAGTTCTATGGAAAGGAAGCCAGCAATTTTACTAAGGCACTCTGTCCAACAGGATCGACGGTCTATTTGACCTATGATTGGGATCCCAGGGATAAATATGATAGGTTATTGGCTTATGTCTGGTACAAACGAAATGATGAATGGATTCTGCACAATCTTAATTTGATTGTCAACGGTTATGGCCATGCTTATACGGTTTTTCCATTTAATGAGGATTATATGTCTCTTTTTGTAACAGCTGAACAATATGCAAGGGCAAAAGGTTATGGTTTATGGCGTGATTATGATTCCCTATACAAGGAATCACAAGGCTTGGAAACAACTCCAGCTGTGGAAAAGAGTGATAATACTGAAGAAAGAAAATCCTCTGCGCTTGTTATGAGTGAAGCAAAAGGGGATTTGGAAATTGCTTATGTACAATATGAGGGCGCTCTCGAATTTGTTGAAATTGTTAACAATGGAAATGATATTGTACTTTTGGATGGGTATCAACTCATTAGCGACAAGGGAAAAGATGTATATGTTTTTTCAAACGAGAGTATTGCACCGGGCGAGTTCACCAAGGTGTTTTCCGGGCCAGATGCAACAGAAAATATTTGGAGTAACGGTTTTATTCACAACAACGATGGTGATGGCGTTATCTTGCAAAATGACAAATCAGATATGATTGCTTTCTATTATTGGTGATTTAGTAGACTCTTTCCATTATTAATTGAAAGTGTTAAAAATCTCTCGGACCAAGGGGTTGATCACCCTTTCTAAAATGATAAGAACTTCACAATGATTACCATACTGCGATATGTCCATCCGTACGTTTTTCAGTACCTGCCACATAAACCCCTGCATCGTTTTTCAAGATGATTTGTCCTCTTCCAAAAAGATTGGCATTCAGTGAGATGGTGATTTTATGGCCCTTTCTTTCCAATTCATGAGCGATTGAAGAGGTGAAGTCTTTTTCGATCAAGACATTTTTCTCTCCCGTCCATTGCCATCTTGGAGCATCAAGGGCGGATTGGGGATTAAGTTGAAAATCAATCATATTGGAAATGACCTGGAGATGTCCTTGTGGTTGCATAAAGCCTCCCATCACACCGAAGGGTCCTACAGGAATTGAGTTCTTGGTTATAAAACCCGGAATAATCGTATGATAGGGTCTTTTGTTTGGTTTAAGGCTGTTGTGATGGGTTTCATCCAACGAAAAACTGTGTCCCCTGTTCTGGAGGGCGATACCTGTTCCGGGCACTACTAATCCGGAGCCAAAACCCATGTAATTACTTTGAATGAATGACACCATGTTGCCTTCTTTATCCGCTGTTGCCAGGTAAACGGTACCGCTTTGGCTTGGATTTCCAGCCTCAGGTACCATCGCTTGTTCTGTGATCAAAGCTGCTCTTTTTTCAATGTAAGATTTATCCAATAATCGTTGATAATCAAAAGGCATGTATTCAGGTTGTGTGATATATTTTTTTCCGTCTTCAAACGCAAGTTTTAACGCTTCGATTTCATTGTGGAAATACCCGGCTTCTCTCGTCAGGCAATCTTTCTTTTCTAATATGGATAATGCCTCTAAGGCTATCAGCCCTTGACCGTTAGGAGGAATCTCCCAAATTTCATACCCTCGATAATTGGCCATAATTGGTTCGACCAAATCCGCTTTGTAAGCATTAAAATCTTCTGCTGTGAAATATCCTTCGGTTTGATTAGAAAAATCGACTATTTTATGCATAAGCTCTCCGGAATAGAAATCGCGAGCATCCGTTTCAGCGATCTTTTTAAGCGTTTCAGAATGGTCCGGTAAATAGACAATTTCTCCAACATGCGGTGATTGACCGCCTTTTGAAAAAGTCTTAAACCAGTGAATGAATTTTTCATCTTTCAGAACGTTTTTATAGATTTCAGTGGCATTTTTCCAGTTTTCGCAAACGGTGGGCTGTAAAACAAAACCATCACGAGCGTATCTGATAGCTGGTTGGGCACATTCTTCAAGGGTTAGATTCCCAAATTGATCGCAGCACTTTGCCCATCCAGCAGGTGCACCAGGGATGGTCACTGCTTCCCATCCGAAACGTGGAATCTCCTGCAAACCTTTTTCTTTCAATTTCTCAATTGAAAGAAGTTTTGGAGAATAACCGCTGGAGTTCATTCCGAATAATTTATCACCTTTTGAAATAATCGCAAAATTGTCACCGCCGATTCCGTTTGACGTCGGTTCAACAACTGTTAAACAAATAGCTGTTGCCACTGCCGCATCCACAGCATTTCCACCTTTTCGAAGTATTTCAAGTCCTGCTTGAGCTGCCAATGGGTTGGATGTTGCTACGACACCGTTTTTTGAAACTACGCAATTCCGTTTGGATTCATATGGATAATCAAATAAATTATATTTCATTTCGAAGGCCCCCTTTTTTTCAGCTGATGAAACGGCTTATCAGTTTGATTATAGCATTAATAGGGATGTTTTATTAGAAGTGGCTGTTTTTATTGTATATGTTTACTCTTCAAGGCTTTGACATAATTCTTTTAAACTGAAAGGTTTTAGTAATACGAAAGAAGCACCGGCGTCTAATGCTTTTTGTTGTAAAGCGGGATCAGAGCTGCCGGTATAAGCGATGACTTTTTTTACAGGGGATTTCTTTTTGACTACTGAGATAAATTCAAGTGAAGAACCCTTAGCCAATATCAAGTCAATCAAAATATAATCAATATTTGTTGTAATAAGGCATTTTTTAAACGCTTCATGAGGATCAGTAAAAGAATGGCATTTTGCACCTGCGTTTTTCAGGACCAGCTCGTACACATGAAGGTTCTCAATGTCATCTTCAATCAGGAGTATTTTCTTATCCGTTAATGACAATTCTCCTCTTTTTTTCTCAGAGAATTCAATCTCTCCGGTGTTTGCAGGATTAACAGGCAAAAGCAAATGAAAATCACTGCCCTTTCCGGGTATACTTTGAGCCCATATTGAACCATTTAATTCCTCTGTGAGTTCCTTGCAAATACTAAGTCCCAAGCCTGTTCCGGGTTTATTTATAGTGGTTTGCTCGCGAGAATACTTTTCAAAGATAGAAGACAGTTTCTCTTTGGCAATCCCGGGACCCGTATCGGAGATGACAAATTTGATATAATCTTTGCTCTCAAGATGGCAGTCAAGGCTGACCTCCCCTTTGTCGGTGTATTTGATGGCGTTAGCTATCAAATTATTTAATATTTTCTTTAATGCTGTTCTGTCTATATAGCTAATAGTGGGGACTGATGATGAAATATGAGTACTGAATTTTAAGCGTTTTTTCTTCGCCAGTATTTTAAGGCCCTTCATTGTGTTGTTAATCAATTCCCGAATGTTTGTTTTTTGAGGGTTAATTGTATAATTTCCGGAATTTATCTTGGATAGAGTGATCAGATCAGAAATGATATTTAGCAAATAATTGGATTGCTCCTCCATAATGTTTAAAAATTCCAGTATTTGAGAATTTTCTTCCATAAGACTTTGCATCAGTTCGATGTAACCCATGATAACTGTTAATGGTGTTCTGACATCATGAGAAATACTGGCCACCAGATGATCACGATAGAGGTTTTCGCTCATTTTATTGTTTAATGTGATTCTTATTTCAAGGAACGCATTAATAGCTTCAGTTGTATATTCCATCTCATCAAAGATTTCCCCCTCAAATTGATCGGTGTAATCAAACACATCAAAACACAACACACCAAAATAATCACCAAAGGGTTTAAGGCGAATTTGCAGTGTTTTTGATCGATCTTCGATGATACCTGTCTTTAAAATGGTTTGTTTAACGTCTTTCGGGAAGCCTTTCGGAAAATAGCCTGAACCGACTATTTTAACATTCTCTTCGGGAGCTTTTGCCGAAAGTGAATTCTCAAGTGGTATTACCATATCAGAATAATGAGAACCTTCATAACCTACACCGTTAATGAAATGTTCACCATCATTTTTTACTAGCCAAAATGAGGCTTTATCAATAAAAGGGTAGGCATTCATGATTTCAATGCAGATTTTTCTAAAGGTGTTGGAATCATCATCGTTGGATTTTAATATGTTCAAAATATTAACAATTCGTTTCGCATAACCATATTTGGTTTTCTGCATCGTTAAAAAACATACTCCTTTTAAGTAATTAAAGTAATGTTAAACTGTTAATCATAAGATTATATCATATATGCTTATAAAATTCTATATAGAGAAGAAATTGATTTTTTTGATAGTGCAATATTTTTTTGCTAAAAAGGAATTTTCAATCATGTTATCAAACTGTCAATATGATAGGATTGTGCCTTATTTCATTACAATGAGGTTCACTAAAGAAAAAACTCCCCAAAAGCGGGGAGTTTTTGTAGAAATGCTCGAGGGTTTATTTAAAAGATTGTATAAATGTTTTGTAAGCCAGGTAGGTTTCATAGACATCTGCCTTGCTGACTACCTCAAATGGTGAATGCATGCCGATAACTGGAACTCCCGCATCTACAACCTTAATTCCTTCCTGTGCGTAGAATTTTGCAACAGTACCGCCGCCGCCTATGTCTACCTTTCCCATTTCTCCGTTTTGCCATTTTACATTGTTGGCGTTGTAGAAGTTTCTTAATGCACCCAGTGTTTCTGCATCGGCGTCATTTGCGCCACCTTTTCCCCGGACACCGGTGTATTTTACAAAGGCCATTCCGTAACCTAATTTTGTTGCGTTTTTCACATCATGGACTTCTTTGAAATTCGGGTTGATAGCTGGAGCCACATCCCCTGAAAGCATAGTGGATCGTTCGATAATGACTTCAAGAGGTGTGTCCAGTTTATAAATATCTTTCACAGCATTGAGAACCTTTTTCCAGAAATGACATTTTGCACCCGTGCTACCATCACTTCCGATTTCCTCTTTATCCAGCAATAACACACAAGCGGTTCGGTCTATCTTTTCTGCATCCATAATGGCTTTTAGACCGGTATAGGAACAAACTCTATCATCATGCCCGTATGCACCCAGCATGCTCCTGTCAAGTCCAACATCACGGGGTTTAAGAGCGGGAATAATTTCTATTTCTGCTGAAAACAAGTCTTCTTCTGTGATGGCATACTTTTCATATAATAAGTTCAAAATATTCAATAAAACGGGATCTTTTGCCTTATCTTCTGTGTTATATGTGATCGCCCTTGAACCAATGATCAAGTTTAATGTGTTGGCATTAAAGGCCTCATTCACATCACCCTTTTTTCTATCAAGATGGGGTAATAAATCCGAGATAACAAATACCGGATCAGCATCATCAAAACCGATTCTGATGTCCACTTTTTCACCATCACTTTTTATGACAACTCCATCTAAAGCCAAAGGGATACTGAACCATTGATATTTTTTGATACCTCCATAATAATGAGTAGAAACCATTGCGAATTCACTGTCTTCATATAGTGGTGTGGTTTTGAAATCTATTCTCGGTGCATCTACATGTGCTGCCACCATGTTCATTCCATCTTTGACATCATCCGCAAATCTGTAAAAAGCAACTGATTTCCCACGATTGTTTACGTATAATTTTGTTCCTGAAAGGGACTTGGGAGGGTTTTTTAGAAAATCTTCGTAATCGATGAATCCTTTTGTCTTAGCCAGTTCAATAGCCTCATCCACAGAACGTCTTTCGGTTGTGGATTTTTCAAGGTACTTGGCGTATTGAACGTTAAATGAGTCGATAGTTTGAAGATCTCTGTCGGCCCAAACACTTTTTGGGTTTCTTCTTAATTTTTCATGTAGTTTCTCATATTTGTTTTTCTCTGGCACTGTTCGTTCACCTCATATAATAAATTTTAATACATCAATAAACTTAGTAAAACTAACTTTTGGTTTAAAAAATAAAGGCGACTTGTGCCGCCCTTACTAATTAAAATTAAAAAAAGGATTATGCTCTGAGTTCAATTTTTGTTGTTTGATTATTCAACAGTAATTGCGTTTACAGGGCATGAGCTTGCTGCATCTTCAGCACATGATTCATCTGTTTCAGGTGTTATTACTTCAGCTTTTCCGTCATCAACCATTTTATATACTCCCGGGCAAAGACTTTCGCAAACACCGCAACCAATGCATGTGTCTTTATCAAGTGTTACTTTTGCCATTCACAAACACCTCCATTTTTTTAATGATTTATCTACCGAAAATATTATAACATAAAGAACCTTATAGTCTGTTCAAATCATCGTATTTTTTATGCTGTATCTATCTCTATGCTATAATATCGCAAAAGATAACAGATGGAGGTCAACAATGGCAGAACTTGGAAAACATTACGATCCGAAGGATATTGAAAAAAAATGGTATGAGCTATGGGAGAAATCAGGTGATTTTAAACCCACCGGACAGGGAAAACCTTATGTAATCGTCATTCCGCCTCCAAATATAACGGCAAGACTGCATATGGGACATGGGTTGAATCTTACACTGCAAGATATTTCAATCCGTTTTAATCGCATGATGGGACGAGATACCCTTTGGCTTCCGGGTGAAGATCATGCCGGTATTGCTACACAAAATGTTGTTGAAAAGAATTTAAAAGAAGAGGGTAAAACAAAAGACGATTTGGGACGAGAGCAATTCATACAAAAAACCTGGAACTGGGCTGATGAATACAGGGGTCATATCCGAGACCAAATCAGGTCCATAGGGTGTTCCGTTGATTGGTCTCGAGATCGTTTTACGCTTGATGAAGGTTTAAACAAAGCCGTTCGAAAGGTGTTTGTAACCCTTTATGAAAAAGGTTTAATATACAGGGGGAAATATATCGTTAATTGGTGCCCCCGATGTAACACGGTGCTTTCCGATGAAGAAGTAGAACACAAAGACGAGAATTCCAATCTTTGGCATTTTAATTATCCTTTGAAAGAGGGAGATGGCCATCTAACCATCGCCACCACAAGGCCGGAGACTATGCTTGGAGATACAGCAGTGGCGGTGAATCCTTCAGATGAACGATACAAACATTTAATCGGAAAAACACTGATCCTGCCCATTGTAAATCGAGAAATCCCAATCATCGCCGACCAGTATGTGGATAAAGAATTTGGAACAGGTGCTGTGAAGGTAACACCCGCTCATGATCCCAATGATTATCAAATGGGAATCAGACATAATCTTGATTTTGTTGAGGTAATTGATGAAAACGCTATCATGAATGAAAATGCCGGGGAGTATCAGGGACTCAGTATTAAAGAAGCGAGAAAAAGGGTTGTAGAAGAAATAGAACGCCTAAATCGGCTTGATAAGATTGAAGATTACTCTCATTCCGTTGGACATTGCTATCGTTGTGATACCACGATTGATCCCAGGTTATCCGATCAATGGTTTGTAAAGATGGGACCTTTGGCTAAAAGAGCGATCGAAGTTGTGGAAAATGAACGGGTGAAATTCTATCCGAACAGATGGAAAAAGGTATATCTGAACTGGATGTATGAAGTTCACGATTGGTGTATTTCCAGACAGTTATGGTGGGGACATGCCATTCCAGTTTGGTATTGTAAAGACTGTAATGAGATCATCGTGAGTGAAGTAGATCCGGATAAATGCCCAAAATGCGGTTCAACAAATTTAAAGCAGGATGAAGATGTTCTTGATACCTGGTTTTCCTCTGCTTTGTGGCCTTTTTCAACGTTGGGATGGCCGGAGCAAACCCAAGATCTTCAAAAATATTACCCCACAAGCACTCTTGTGACCGGATTTGATATTATTTTCTTCTGGGTAGCTCGTATGATTACTATGGGTATGGAATTTATGGATGAGGTTCCGTTTCACGATGTTTACATCAACCAGTTGATCCGTGACAAAAAAGGAAGAAAAATGAGTAAGTCTTTAGGAAACGGAATTGACCCGATTGAAGTGGTTGAAGAGTACGGTGCGGATGCCATGCGTTTTACACTGGCAATATTGGCTGGTCAAGGAAGAGATATCAATCTGGATATCAAAACCATTCTGAATTATAAACACTTTGCCAATAAGATTTGGAATGCAACTCGATTTTCTTTGATGAATATTGATAAAGATATACAGCAATATACATTTGATCCGGTTGCCTTAGCGCTTTCCGACAAATGGATTCTACATCGATTGAATGAAACCATCAAATCAGTGACCAAAGGGTTGGAGGGTTATGACTATAACCTGGCTTCCAAATCAATCTTCGAATTTTTCTGGAATGAGTTTTGTGATTGGTATATCGAATCAATCAAACCCGTACTTTATCAGTCAGAATCAATTCATAAAAGGAGAAACACACAAGCTGTTTTACTGCAAATTTTAGATAAGAGTCTTCGCTTGTTACATCCGTTTATGCCATTTATAACCGAAGAAATTTGGCAAATGCTTCCCATGAAAAAAGAAAAGAATCATTTGATGATTTCCAAATGGCCTGAAATACATGAAATAGGTGAGTTTGAAGATGATGCCTCAAGATTTATCGATTTGATGGAAGTTATTAGAGGTATCAGGAATGTTCGTTCTGAACTTCAGATTCTTCCTTCTACAAAGATAGAGATTGCTTGTATTTTCAAAGAAAAACAGGCATTTAGTGATGAAGAACAGATCTACATAAAAGCTTTGTCAGGTGTTGGAGAAATTCATACGGCTTCCGAAAAGCCTGCTAAAAGTTCAACTGCGCTGGTGAGCCCAAAAATCGACGTATATTGTCAATTATCTGGTACAATAGACTTAGAAGAGGAAAAAGACAGATTGGCTAAAAAGATAAAAAAGGCAAAAGCAGATGTAAAACATGCCGAAAAGAAACTTTCCAATGAAAAGTTTTTACAACACGCCGATGAAGATGTTATTGAAGAAACTAAGGAAAAACATAAAGAGGCATTGTTAACTTTGGAAAGGCTGGAAACATTAATGAGTGATTTTGAGGGATGAGTGGGAAATTATCGGTAATCGGTACACCCATTGGTAATTTTGGAGATTGTTCCCAAAGGGTATTGGATGCTTTAAAAGAGTCCGAAACTATACTGGCTGAAGATACCCGAAGAACGATTTCATTATTAAACCATTTCCAAATGGGCAAAAAAGAAATGATCTCATTTTCCCAACAAAAAGAAAGGTTTAAAACAGATCAAATCATCCAACAGCTTAAAGCCGATAAATCGATTGCCATGGTTTCTGATGCGGGGATGCCGAGTGTCTCAGATCCCGGAGCTTATTTGATAGATGCCTGTCATAAAAACGGGATAGAAGTTGATGTAATTCCTGGCCCAAGTGCAGTTACCGTAGCTTATACCGCGTCAGGGTTTATCGGGCCGTTCATTTTTGAGGGTTTTTTGGGAAGAGACAAAAAACTCAGACGCTATTTGAGAACGATAAAGGATGAAAAGAGACACATTGTTTTTTACGAATCGCCTTTTCGTCTTATAAAGTGTCTGAATGATATACTCAACATTCTCGGAGACAGGGAAATATTTATTGCCAGAGAAATGACGAAAATGCATCAGGAGTTTTTCAGGGGGACGTGTTCGCAAGCTATTGCTAAGTACGAGAATGAAGTAAAAGGGGAATTAACCGTTATCATAAAGGGAGATGTTCAATAATGGAAAAGTATGAAGAGCTTGAAAAGCTAATGAGAAAAATTTCGGCATGGATAAAAGCCGAAGGGCGGATGGCTCTAAAAGAAGGAGATAATGAAATCACACCGGCCCAGTTTGATGTTTTGCAGAGTATTTACTGGCATGAAAATCTGACCATGACAAGCATTAGTAAACGTCTTGGTGTAGCAAAGAGTACGGTTACCGGTTTGGTAAATAAATTAAAGGATGAAAAATTAGTAGATTATAAGGTATCTGATGAGGACAGGCGTGTCAGACGTTTGAAAATCACTGAACATGGAGAAGAAGTGATTAAAGAGGTCATAAAACGAAGAATAACGTTTGTGGAAAAGATGTTTTCCACCATTGATCCTTATTTGGTAGACGAGTTTAGACAAGTGCTAAGAATTGTTGTTAAATCTTGTGATGAAAGAAAAATTTAATCGTTGATAAAACACTAATAGAGGAGGACTTTGATCAATGGAATTACGAGAAGGTAAAATTGTTGCAGGTGTTTCTGCAAGACATTTACATTTATCCGAAGCTGATTTGAAAGTGCTTTTTGGAGAGAATGCGCAGTTAACTCCAATTAAAGACTTGGGACAACCGGGACAGTATGCCAGTGAAGAAAAGGTAAAAGTTGAGGGACCAAAGGGTTCCTTTGAATCCGTTAGAGTATTGGGACCGGTCAGGAAGGATACACAAGTTGAAGTGAGTTTGACGGATGCTTATAAACTGGGTGTTGTTCCCCCTGTTAGGGATTCGGGTGATATTGATGGAACTCCTGGAGTAAAATTGATTGGTCCTGCAGGAGAAGTTGACCTGGAAAAAGGGCTCATTCTCGCCAAAAGACACATTCATATGACTCCTGAAGATGCTGTAAAATTTGATGTCGAAGATAAAGATATAGTTTCAGTATTATGTGATACAGAAGGGAGAAAGACAATCTTTCAGGACGTTTTGATTCGCGTTAGCCCCAAATACGCCCTTGAGTTTCATGTTGACACAGATGAAGCCAATGCCAGTTTCCTAAAAACAGGCAATGAGATTCAAATCATAAAAGCACTTTAAATATATTAATAAGTTGAAATGAGGAGCCTGTCCTTTAGGCTCCTGTTTTTTTACTTATTTAGTATGGAGGAAAATTACTATTTCAATGGAAAATTTGTATAATGTATATCTTGATTTACTTGAAGCTGAA
>Ga0272443_10002652_pt1 | contig 22424 bp, 20 predicted proteins | sample SSMAcet12_FD_193581 | JGI IMG/M metagenome (GOLD analysis project Ga0272443, IMG submission 193581) | Marine sediment archaeal communities from Little Sippewissett salt marsh, Falmouth, MA, United States - SSM-Acet-12 | ecosystem: Environmental > Aquatic > Marine > Wetlands > Sediment ...
CCCCGAAGGGGTGAGCGTAGCGAATCAATCCCACCCTCTCCGCGCAAAGTAAAAGCCCTCGCTTCATGCGGGGGTTTTTACTTTGCGTTCAGGGCGGGATGAGAACCCGCGAAGTAGGTTCGAACAATGCCGACAGGCATTCTGACAGCACGCGCCAGCGTTGCTGCCCCGAAAGGGTGAGCGTAGCGAATCAATCCCACCCTCTCCGCTGCAACGAAAGCCTCCGTAAAACACGGAGGCTTTTTTGTATGCCACGGGAGACAGAAACAACTTGCTATGAATACCGCTATCCGGATATTTCCCCGCATAAAGTCTGAGAACGTTTTAAGGCGGCCCGCAAAATGCTTACCAATGCTCATGCCGTCAGGCTTAGAACGTTATATCCTTTTCGCAAAAGCATCCCCTTTGCTATATTCATACTATACGCACCAAAGTGATTACTGTGATGAACTCTCTTACAACTTGTCGTCAGCATTTTGAAGACAAGATAAATGGAATAGAGAAACTGAAGTATACATAGAATACATGCGGGCTTTAAATACCTCCCAGGACAGTATTCAGCTCGCAAAAAAAATCAACAATGTACCCCTCATATGTGATTGCATATAAATACGTAATAGTAGCACTGTAAATTATCAGCGAATTTAAGCAGCATATTTTTCTTGAAACTGGATTTAGTAAGACCTTCTCATTTTTTCATAGTACTGTTCTGTTGAAGAATAAATAAGGATAATGTATCAGATTAGTTTGAAGGCAAAAATAATGCTTTTTATGATTGTTTTTGCTGTCGTAATAAATGTGATCGAGTTTGCTGGAATTGACAAGCGAACACGTCATAATTATAAGGCCTTGTATCTATATGAAGATGTTGATTTGTTCAAGATTGCCATAGCAAGGGATAATTCTGCCCGAAGGTATGTGGCTCCATATTATCTGTTTGGCAAAATATTTCCTCATGCAACAGTCATTATGCCCGAAAAGCCTGTACAAAGCTGGTTTGAAGTCGATCTGGCCCTAATGGGTTTAGCCCGGGTAGCGTCCCTTGATACGATAGATTACAATCCGGAAGATCTCCGTTCATACCTACGAGGCAATGAACTCATTGCTTTCCAATTAGGGCAAAATCTTCCGCAAAATGAAAAAATGTACTCCGTTATAAAATCAAGAATCAGTGTATACCGTGCTGACTCGACTGCTAATGTTTTTTTATTATCAACACCAGAAGGACCGCCTGGAAGGGAAAAAGTAATAGATTTTATTGATATGAATTTGCTGAATATGGAAATGATTAAAAATTATCAGTGATTGGATAATACCGGATAAGATCTTGGCGAAACACCGTTTAAAGTAATAATACTCACATGCTTCCTGAATTTCTTTTTCTTGTCTTGCTGTTCATGGCTGGCGGGTTAACCATATACTCACTTGGTCTTAGCGGCTGGGGTGTTGGACCTGTTGGCTTCTTGGTCGGTATTTATCTTTGGATCGTCTTTGGGGTTCTTTATGTGGTGCTTGGTTTTTCGACAAACCCGAAAAATATTCTTATCCCTCTGGTGGTCCTCGTACTAATCAATACAGTTCACCTGATAAGAAAGGGCAATGGTATGCGTGAATTGATTGGACCGTTATCTGTATATGTTACGATAATCTGGCTGGTTGTGTGGTTGACCAACAATTATGGGCTAGTAAAATATCATATAGACAGTTTTCGTTACCTGCTTTCGGCAGGACTTCTTTCAGAGGATAATTTTACCTTTGCCAACGAAAATTTACTGGTAAAAAGAGGGCTGGCTACCCCCCTTCTGCATATGCCATCCTCATTGTACGGTGGTTTTTATGTCGCATCCATAACGCCAATGCTCTCTATCAGTACAGTAGGGGCCATGGCATGGCTTTTGACTCATGGTTTTCATGCCAATGAAAAGAAAGGATTACTTTGGTCAGCAGTTGCACTTGTCGTGATGTTGGCAATCACAAATAACAGGTATGTCTGGAATTCGTTTTATATCAACGGGCATTTGTTCGTCGGTTCAGCACTCCTGATGCTTACGGGCTCAATTTGGTTGATGGATAGACGAAATGATTGCCGTTCATATTATGCCTACCTCCTGAGCGCTTTGTCCGTCGCAGTATTAATCGTTGCTCGTCCCGAAGGATTTATTATTGCGATGCTCGGGATCATTCCCATACTGGCTCTTCCTGAGAAATCGGAGCCGCTCTTTCGATTGCTATTGCTTGTTTTTGGGCTGTTCTGTGCTTCATGGAATGCATATATCATTGTTGAGTTGTTAGGTTCCGGTAAATCCGTTACCAGCTTTCTTGCCATCGCAGTAGTTTTGGGTTCAGGGGGCATAATGGCAAGCATATTCCCGATATATGATCGTCTGCGTCAAAATAGTGTCCTACTTCTTCGTCTCTTTGAGCTGTCTTTGTGGGCCTTCTTATGTGTTGCTTCGTTTTATCAGCCAGAGCTGACACGGGAGAGTCTTTCAGCTACATTTAAAAACCTGATCGGGGGTTCCGGTTCCTGGGGAAGTTCGTTTATCCTTATGATTCTACTTACTTTCTCAAGCATCTGGATGGCAAGAAGTAAAAATATTCTGATGTTACGGTTCCCATTAACGGCGATGGTGCCGATTTTTTTACTTCTGGCTCATTTGAGAGAAAGCGCTTATCGTGTCGGTAATGGCGATTCATTAAACAGAATGGTTTTTGAATTGTTCCCATTGGCTGTATTTCTTATAGGAGTATTACTGTCGGATATTCTTGCTGAGCATAATGCCACGCGTAACATTTCTAAAAATAAAGGGGATTCTGATGAAACTAATCATACAAATTCCCTGCTACAATGAAGCTGAGACATTGGCAATCGCGTTATCAGCATTACCTAGACAGGTAGATGGGTTCAATGCCGTTGAATGGCTTATTATTGATGACGGGAGCACCGATCGCACGGTTGAAGTAGCCAGGGCCAATGGCGTCGATCATATTGTCCGTCATGCCGGCAACAAAGGTCTGGCCCGCGCATTCATGACGGGTCTTGATGCCTGCCTTACATTGGGAGCTGATATCATTGTCAATACCGATGCTGATAACCAGTATAATGCTGATGATATCCCTGCATTAGTTCAACCGGTATTAGAGCAACGCGCAGAGATTGTTATCGGATCAAGGCCTATCGAAGCAATCAAGCATTTTTCACCGATCAAAAAGCTCTTGCAAAAGCTCGGGAGTTGGGTCGTTCGCGTTGCAAGTAAAACCGATATATCGGACGCGCCAAGCGGTTTCAGAGCAATGAGCCGAATTGCGGCAGAACGCCTGATGGTCTTCAATGATTACACTTATACGCTTGAAACCATCATTCAGGCCGGACAAAAAAATATGACGATCATATCTGTCCCGGTAGGTGTCAACGAGGATTTACGCCCGTCGCGCCTGGTCAAAAATATCTCGTCTTATATCAAGCGCAGTATAGTTACAATCATTCGTATTTTTATTATTTATAGGCCGTTCAGATTTTTTGCCGGGATCGGTTCTGTGGTGTTTATTGCCGGTTTGCTTCTCAGTACCCGCTATCTCTATTTTTGGGTTTCAGGATCCGGAGATGGGCATGTCCAATCGCTCATTCTTGCGGCATTGCTGATGGGTGCCGGTTTCCAGACATTTCTCATCGCATTCGTGGCTGACCTCCTTTCGGCCAATCGGAAACTGCTGGAAGAAATACGCTATATGAACAATCAGCAACGGCACAATAACTAAGGCTGTAATGAATGCTGAACCCATTCATTGATCGTGCCCTGAAAATGACGTCGCGCCTTGCCAGCTGATAAGAATGGGTTTCAAATGCCTATCTCTTCTGACCTTTTCTGGTTGATTTCCACCCCCACATATTCACCTCATCGCGAATTTCCTCACAAACCTTCAGCACATACTCTAACTCCTCCCTTGTAAGTTCACTATGAAGTGAAAAACGCATAAGAGAGCGGTTTTTTGGTGTAGCGGGCGTAAGAAAGACAGAACCAAACACATTTCGCTCTTCAAGAGCATCCCGAAACAGCTCAGTATCGTGTTCCAAGCCACTCTCGATCGCAATAATCTGTGAAGTACTGGCAATATTGTATTCAAGATTCAGCAGACCTTCGCGCAGGAAAGAAGAATGGCTACGAAGCCGCTGGCGCCTGTCGTCGGATGAACGGATAACATTGAGAGTCTCATGAAGACCGGCGATCTCATGAGGCAGAAGAGTTGAACTGAAAATAGCAGGAAAAGCCAGATACGGATAATAGCGGGCAAAATGTTCAGAGCAGAAAATAATGCCAGCACGGCCGGCAAACGCTTTGGCAAGACTTCCCGTGATAAAGTGCACCTTATCAGTCAACCCGAACTCATTGACCAACCCGGCCCCTTTAAAACCATGCGTACCCAGAGAATGAGACTCATCAACCACCGATACACAACCATACCGATCTGCAATATCGACAATATCAGGTAAGGGTGAAATATCGCCGATAGTACTGTAAAGGGAATCGACAAGAATGATACCAGGGCCATGCTCCCTGACAAGACGTTCAAGATGCCCAGGATCGTTATGTCGAAAAGCATATGGAGGAGAACCTGCCGTTTTTATGCCTTCCCACAGAGACATGTGTGTAAAAAAATCAATATAGACTGGCGTTGCTGCATCACCTATCACCTGCATCAGCCCGACATTAGCTGCCCACCCTGACTGGCAGAGCACAGCGCTCTCAAAACCGGTAAACGCAGCTATCTCTTTTTCGAATCGATCCTTATAACTACCTTCATGGAGAAAAACAGCAGACATGACCAAGTCCTTGCCAACATCCTCAAGGACCGAAACCTGGGCACGGATAATATCTGGATGTTTGGAAACATTCAGATAATCGTTACTCTGAAGAATAATAGCATCAGGACCGGGTAACGTATTACCGATAACAAGAGGCTTCTTATTGCGCCGTGGCGCGAACGTTTCATCATCGCATGCCTTGAGTTTTTTTTCAACAAAATCCGGTAAAGGCTTGCCTTTAGAACTCAAACCTTTATCTGATTGTCCAAAAAACACATCTTTCGGCATAACAAATACGCTCCCTATACCTCAATGGCCTTCAAAAAAATAACTTTATTACTTAATATACATCAAAGAAACCTCTCAGAGTAATATTCTCCATTTTGCAAACTAATAATTAACTTAAAGTTTAATCCTGAAGCTCATTGATTTATAGTAAATTGTCATAAGTTCGGTTACATACATGTACAGGTTTTCTAACAGGTTTGAGTAGCCGTGTTGTCCTCTGCGCTTCCCCATTCTAACACAAATGAAAGCATTGCCTCCTCCTGTAACACGCTGTTCAGGAACTTTTGCAACAGCCGGAAAGCATGGGTCTGAAAAAACGACCGTCGGCTTGTCATTAAATGATTCGAGATGATGCGATGACCAAACAGTCACTCCAGGATATGCTCTGGGCTAAAACCAGGAATACCCTTGAACATGCTGAGCCAAACATTCCGGTTATGGGAATATTTGGTCTGATAGGCTTCCCCCTGTTCTTTTATGTCTGGGCATATGTTTTCCCGCAGCCATATGAAAACCTGGGATTCCGCCTGATCATCGCCTTGCTGAGTATCCCCTGGGTTCTTTACCACCGTCTGCCCTCGCACTTCAAAGCAATTTTTCCGGTCTACATGATTCTCTCCTGCTGGATCATGATTCCGTTTTTTTTCAGCTTTATGCTCCTCAAAAACGACTGGAATATGGTCTGGGCAATATCGACGATGGCCGGCCTTTCCCTGCTGATTCTTCTCTTGAATGACTGGGTGCTTCTGACCGTGCTTATTGTATCGGCATATGCTGCCGCAGAGATATCTGTCTCTTTTCTTTACGGCAGCACGACAGGGTATGCTGATTTTCAACTTGAATACATCCCGCTTTTCCTTTTCGGTATCGTTGGAAGTATCATCTTCAGTCATAAGCGCCAGATAGCCCAGCAGTCCAAAATATCACTGCTGCACAGCCTGAGCGGCAGCATCGCTCATGAAATGCGAAATCCTTTGAGTACCATCACCAATGCAATGGGCTCAATCCAGACCATTCTTCCCGACAAACCCAAAGCAGGAGAGCACAACTCGCACTACAATCTCAGTCGTTCCGGACTGATCAGCTTGCACAGCGTAATCGATGAAAGCAGCGAAATCGTCACCAGGGCAAATAAAATAATCGATTCCATACTGGCAAGCATGCAGGGAAAGTCTATCGACTCTGCCAACTTCAAGCGACTCTCGATCAAAACAACAACGAGCTATGCAATTAACAGCTACAGTTATGCATCGAGAGACGAGAAAGAACTGATTCACGATTCCACAATAGCTGATTTTGAGTTTTTCGGAGACAAGGACCTCTTCAGCTATGTCATATTCAATCTCCTGAAAAACGCCCTGCACTACAAAAACTCACCGGGCTTCAGAATTGATATTTTTTCCATCAAAGGCCCCGTTGATAACATTATCAAAATCAGGGATACGGGTCCGGGTATTGCCTCAGGCAAGCTCCACATGATTTTTGACAGTTTTTATACATCCGGCAAAAAAGGAGGTATCGGTCTTGGCCTGTCATTCTGTAAACGAGTCATTGAAGCATTTGGCGGAACCATCGTATGCGATTCGAAGGAAAAAGAATGGACAGAATTCACCATTACACTTCCGGATTACACCAGCAAGGAAACTGAAAAACTGAAAAAAAATGCACTATCAGAAAAAAAGATTCTCGTTGTCGATGATAATGCAACAACGAGAACATTCCACTCCAAACTGCTCACGGAATGGAAATGCCGGGTTGATCAGGCAATCAATGGCGTTGCAGCAATCCAGAACATAACGGACAAAGAGTATGATCTGGTACTCATGGACATTGAAATGCCGGTTTTAGATGGTGACGAAGCAACTCAACAGATACGTTCAGAAATAGACACTAACGCATCGCTCGAATACTACTTGAAAAACGTACCAATTATTGGGATTTCATCACTCCCACAAGAGACCGGCCGCAAAAGATCCATTAATTCCGGTATGAATGATTTCATACCCAAGCCGCTCACAAAAACCGACATCATCAACCTGTTCGAAAAATACTTTTTCTCCGAAAAAAATCCCGTCATCTATGAAACCAGCCCATGTCTGGAAGAATCGATAATCCTGCTTGTCGATGATAATACAACAAGCAGAAAATTCATGAGCATCATGCTTGAGCGTATGGGAGCTCATGTCATCCAGGCCGAAAACGGACAAGAAGCAATTGAGTGTCTTGAGCAAAAAACAGTCGACCTGGTCTTCATGGACATGGAAATGCCGGTCCTCAACGGCGTAGAGGCAACAAAAATAATTCGATCGGGCAAACCCTTTACTCGCTTCAGCAAATTCCGGGAGCTTCCGATTATCGCCCTTACCGGCAATACCGACAGTAAAAACATAGCGATCGTCAAACAAAGCGGCATGAATGCGCACCTTGGAAAGCCCGTATCAAAGGACGATCTTGTTTCCGTGTTCTGTCACTGGCTAAAGGACAAAACATCTGAATCATCCCTTCCAAACAACCATTCAACAGCAAACACGACAGCCATGGATACTCTTCTCAAAGACGTCGAAAAAGAACAGATCCTCAATTCCGAAACGATTGAGATGCTCCGTGAAACAGGCGGAAACGAGTTGCTGGAAGAACTCATCCGCATCTATATCGACGACGCTCAAAAGCTCATCGACGGGATTGTCGAAGCCGAGAAAAACAACGACAACCACGCATTGAATCAGTTGAGCCATACCCTGAAAGGCTCTTCCGGCAGCGTAGGCGCCCAGAAAATGCATATTTTTGCAACCCATCTCAACCATCTTTCAAAAATCGGGGACCAGAAAGACTATAGCCAATGGGTGTCGTCTCTTCACCGGATCTTTGAAGAGACCATTGTTGAATTCGAAAACCTCAAGACAAGCAACTGAACGAAATACATGCAGCAGCATCTGCTCATTCCGCAACATTTCGATCATGAAGAGTCCGGACTTCTTCTGCAACTACAGGAAGAACATTCCATTCCTGTCGACATTGTCAATCTCGCCCAGGATTCGATCAGTAAATCAAGCGCTGTTGTGACACTCGGTGGACCCCGGCTAACGATACCGATAGAGCCATGAGAAGGGAACTTGAAAACCTGAACGCTATTGTCGACCAGGAAATCCCTTACCTTGGCATCTGCCTCGGGATGCAGACGCTGGTAAAAGCAGCGGGAGGAAACGTCATCACGTGCCCGATAAAAGAAACCGGCCTTTTGACCCTGATGGCAATCGCTATGCTGTCAAACTCTCCCAACAAGGCCTGAATGACCCGCTCTTGAGTGGCATCCCCGCTACGGTTCCGGTTTTTCAGCTGCATGGTCAAACCGTTGAGCTCAATGAACGAATCATTCTTCTCGGAAGCGGAGCTGGTTCACAGTGCAGAAACCAGATTGTTAAAGTCGGCCCCAAGGCCTATGGGCTGCAATGCCATTTTGAAATGACCCCTGCTCTGTTTTCTTCCTGGCTTGATCTGGATAACGATCTCAGAAACATGAATCATGACTGTCTTGAATCCGAATTCGCTGAGATCAGTGAACGCTACCTCTCAATCGGTCTGACGCTTTTCAGAAACTTCCTCAGACTTGCCGAACTCATCTGCGACCCATTGTTGAACACTGAAACGAAGCCTTTTTCTGAACTGATCTAGTGTTCTCTCATCACGATATCGGTCTCAGCAATGATGAAGACATATCGTTTTTGGCAAAAAACCTGACATAAAGTATACTTGGTGTGCAGAGCAACCCTGCGTCCTGAAATCAGGTATTGCATTAATAAGCGCACGCTGCCTGCAAGCGTTCCCTGAGACCTTAAAACATGTATCATTGGTGACTAATTTTGTATTCACAGATATCGCCCTTGTCGTCATCGCTGCGACACTGCTTGGCTGGCTCTCTCTGTTGACCAGACAGCCGATTATCATCGCCTATATTCTTGCAGGGGTTCTGCTCGGTCCCTGGGGATTCAAAGTGATCACAGAAATCCAGTTTATCAATGAAGTGTCCGATATCGGCATCACACTGCTCCTGTTTCTTGCCGGTCTGTCTCTTCATCCTGGAAAACTGTTTGAGTTGTTCGGAAAAACCTTCTTCCTCACTCTTTTCACCAGCACTGTTTTTGCCGGTGTAACAGGCGCTATTCTTTACGGTTTCGGTGCAACGGCCACCGAAGCCATCATCACCGGCGTAGCCATGATGTTTTCGAGCACCATTCTTGTGGTCAAACTCATGCCGACAAACACACTCCATCAGAAACATATGGGTGCTGTAGCTATCGCCGTACTCATCATGCAGGATATTTTAGCCGTTCTTGCTATCGCTTTTATCAAGGGAGGCAGCGGTTCGACTCTTCTCGGGTGGATCACCAGTATGGCCGCAGGCATTCTGCTCGCTTTTGCGGCAATTGTCGCTGAACGATACGCCATCAGAAAAATCATTTCGCAAGTCCAGCGCTATAATGAACTTCTGAACCTGGTCACTCTGGCATGGTGCTTCGCACTTGCCCTGCTTGCCGAAAAAATCGGTTTAAGCCACGAAATAGGAGCCTTTATTGCAGGAGTCTCTCTGGCCAACGGACCCATCTCGAATTTTCTTGCCGAAGGCCTGAAGTTTTTCAGGGATTTTTTTCTTGTCCTTTTCTTCTTCACTCTCGGCGCGAAACTTGACTTTTCATTGCTGATTACTGTCCTCAAACCGGCCCTCCTGTTAACGACGGCACTGCTGTTTCTCAAGCCCTTGATCTACTGGTCGGGATTCCGCCTGACTGGTGAGACAATGAAATTCAGCCGTGAAATGGGGTTCAGGCTCGGGCAGAACAGCGAATTCGCCCTGATCATCGCCGTTATCGCCGCCGAATCGGGAGTGCTCAGCCAGGCAAACTCTCAACTCATCCAGCTGGTTACCATCCTTACGATGACAATCTCGTCCTACATTCTGGTCTTTTTCTTTCCCACGCCACTGGGAACGAGCAAGCCGCTCAAAATCGACTGATAAAAAAAGCCCGGTTACGCTCTTGGCTAACCGGGCTTATCACGAAAAAAAGGTCAGGTGCTTGTCACAAAAAGTCTATTCAAGAACAAGATCAATGGTCCTGCGCTGCATATCAACCTTGAAAATTTTAATCTTGATACGCTGACCGATCTGAAAACGACGTTTACGCCTCTTTCCTACCAGCGAGTAGCTTGACGCATCAAACTCGTAATAGTCGTCGGTAAGGTTTTTCATGTGCACCAGTCCCTCAATAGCAAGATCTTCTATACGAACATAGATACCGTACTCTGTCGCCCCGGAGATAATCCCCTGGTAGGCGTTGCCTATATGAGCAGACATAAACTCTACCTGCTTCAGCTTGATAGACTCACGCTCAGCCTCAACAGCGCTCTTCTCGCGCTCATTGGCAATTTTACATATTTCGACAATCTTGCTCTCAATTTCCTTCAACCGCCTTAAAGGTTCTTTTTTGCGGCTTTTGCGCAACGATTCGTATTCAAACAACAGACGGTGCACGACCAGATCAGGATAACGCCTGATAGGAGAGGTAAAATGCGTGTAATGCTCAAAACCCAGCCCGAAATGCCCATCGCTCGTACCGGTATACTGTGCCTTGGCCATCGAGCGCAGAACAAGTTCATTCACCAGAAACTCAACGTTGGTACCATGTACCTGCTTGAGCAGATCGCGAAGCGCTTTGGCTTTCACCACAGGAGCGCCATTTTTTCCCTTGCCTGTCAACTGAAGAGTATAGCCGATTTTTTTTACGAAATTGGCAAGGATAGCAACCTTTTCCTCCTGTGGAGAGCCATGCTCCCTGTAAATAGACGGATAGGCCATTTTGCCCTTTTCTGCAAACCGGGTACTGATATATTCAGCAACCTTTCTGTTGGCCAGAAGCATAAACTCTTCGATCAGTCTGTGACTGGCAAGACGTTCTTTTTTAATAACTTCTACAGGCTCACCCTTACTTCCGAGTTTAAAGCGAACCTCCTGGGTTTCAAATTCAAGACCGCCTTCGTCAAGTCGCTTCTCGCGCAATATTCTGCTTATCTGATCGAGATTTTTGAGTTCATCATGATATTCCCCTTTACCGGCGTTTAAAATGGCATCGACCTCTTCATAGGTAAAGCGCCGTTTTGAATTGATCACCGTTTTCTGAAACTCATGCTGAAGCACTTCGCCCTGAGGGCTCATTTTGAAAAAGATGGAAAATGCCAGCCTGTCAACCTTTGGATTAAGACTGCAGATCTCTTCAGAAAGCTTTGAGGGCAGCATTGGAATAACCCTGTCGACAAGGTAGACCGACGTTGATCGCTTCTGGGCCTCGATATCAAGCAGGTTTCCCTCTTTGACATAGTGAGAGACATCGGCAATATGGACCCCGATCCGGAAATGACCTTTCGGAAGCGGTTCAAGAGAAAGCGCATCATCGAAATCCTTCGCATCAACAGGGTCAATGGTAAAGACAACTTTATCACGAATATCGAGACGGTCCCTGAAATCCTCCTCGGTGTAGGAATCACTGATCGAAGCGACCTCTTTGAGCAAAGGATCATCGAAGGTCTCATCGATACCGAGTCCCCGCGCAATCGCACTAACTTCAACCGCTGAAGAACCAGCATCACCAAGCACCTCGACAACAACTGCCCTGATCGAACCGTTTTTAAGAAACTCGAGATTTCCCGCCATCACCTTCTGCCCGTCAAGAGCACCGGCGGAGTCCTTAATGCGAATGGATATCTCGGGAAGTATCTTCTTAAGATCCGGCAGCAAAACAAATTTTCTGTTTGTTCGCTTCAGCGTACCGACCACGGAACGAAGCTTGCGGGAAACAACCTTGACAATCAACCCCTCGCAGCGCTGATGAGGACTCTGCTGGGTCTGATAGGTCTGAGGAACCTTTGTCACCAGCACCTCGACATCGTCACCGTGTATCGCGTCGCTCAGTGAGTTGGCATTGATGAAAATGTCATCATCAAATCCCTCGACCTTGACGAAACCATACCCGTTCGGATGCGTTGTAATCGTCCCGGTGTATGTAGTATCGACACTGTAGTGCTTTTTATCGGGGCGGGGAAACTGTTTTGTCTGGACAAGAACATCTTCGTATGTCGGGAATTCTTCCCCGGCAAGACCATAGCTTCGTTTGGAATCCTTGTCAATGACACCCTCTTCCTGAAGCTTGTGGAGCACATACCAGAATCCCGGCAGATGCCTCGACTCTTCATACCCCATTTGTTTGGCCAGGTCGACGGACCTGAAACGCTCGCCCTCATGATCGGATAAATAACTGATTATTTCCGATGTCAGTGAGCTTTCGCCTTTGCGGACAAGAAACTCATTGATCAGAATATGATCATTTGGCTTCACGCGTTTTTCGCGAGGCGGCTGAGACCCACCCTGTTTTTTCTTTCGTTTCAGACTCTTTGTCGTCTTCTGATGAGAAACTTTTCTTCCCACTCAATAACCTTTTTAAATAATTGAAAACACAACCGGTGAATCGATACCAATTTCTATCATACCATCAGCCTCTGGTTTGCGCTCGGAACCCATCCGTTTATACTTTACTGAAAGAGTATATCACGGAAAACTGATTGATATCGCACTGTTTATTGCGCATTGCACCGGGATCATATGCTGGAATAAGCATCAATGGATTGATAGCTAATATCGCAAAGATACCGATGGATACCAATTATTTCACCACGATTTCACACAAATCACAAGCAATACACGCACAGTAACGCATCGAAAAATTTACCGAAAAAGCTCTGATTACAAGCGCACAATCGCTGATATGAACCCTATCGGAACTCTGCACGAAGCCTTTCTGCAAGGTTTGTCAACCGTCCCCCGGCAGAACCGTTCCGCACAGCTTTCAATACCGCATTGGACTCGGCAATAACCATAACAAGCCGCCGCCCCCTGGTTACAGCGGTATAGAGCAGGTTTCGCTGAAGCAGCATCAGATGCTGCATGGAAAGAGGAATGATAACGGCGGGATACTCGGACCCCTGACTTTTATGAATCGTTGTCGCATAAGCCAGGCTCAATTCATCAAGCTCGCCGAACTCATAATCAATGGTGTTGCTGCCAAACAACACCGTCAGTTTTTTCTCATCGGCATCGAGTGAGGAGATCATTCCTATATCTCCGTTAAAAACCTCTTTATCATAATTATTAACCTGCTGGATAACCTTATCGCCCTGAGCGAACATGGTCCCGAAGCGGCTGATGCCGTCTTTGCTTGAAGGGTTCAGCGCCTTCTGAAGAGCGCTGTTGAGAGCAAGAGTTCCCAGCCCGCCCTTGTTCATAGGGGTAAGCACCTGTATATCCCTGACCGGGTCCATTGCAAACTTCGCAGGAATTCTCTCGAGCACAAGCTGCATCACTTTCGAAAAGATATCTGCGGGACCTGACGCAGGCACCAGATAGAAATCCGATGTCTCTGTACTCTCAGGATTGACCGGCAGTTCTCCCCGATTAATACGATGCGCGTTGACAATGATGCGGGAAGCCTCAGCCTGCCGGAAGATCTCCGTCAGGCGAACAACGGGAACCGCACCGGAGGTAATGATATCGGAAAGAACAGAGCCGGGTCCGACTGACGGTAGCTGATCGACATCCCCTACAATAATCAGTGCCGCATCATCCGGCACAGCGAGCAGAAGCTTCTGCATGAGGACAATATCGATCATCGACGCCTCGTCAACAACCACCAGATCAGCCCTGACCGGATTGGTCCGGTTATGCTTGAAATCAAAAGAACAAGGATCAAACTCAAGAAGCCTGTGAATGGTGCTGGCGTCCATACCTGTAGACTCACTCAGCCGCTTAGCGGCTCTGCCCGTTGGGGCGCATAAAGCAACTTTGATGTCTTCGCGTTTAAGAATGCTCAGAATCGAATTGACAAGCGTGGTTTTTCCGACACCGGGGCCGCCGGTAATGACCAGAACCTTACTCGCAACAGCAGTCTGCACCGCACTGGCCTGGGAAGGCGATAACTCAAGCCCCGTAGACGTTCCCACCCATGCAATGGCATCGTCTGCGTCGACATCACCCCACGGCAGTTTCCCGCCACACAATGAGGCAATCCGCGATGCAACTGTGCTTTCTGCACGAAAAAGATTCGCCGGAAAACAGCATTCGGAGCCATCTATCTCCTCCTGAACAATCGCACCACGAATAATCTCCTCCTTAAGAGCCTCCGAAATGATCTCTTCACCTATGCCCAGCAATCTGAGGGCTGCCGATAACAGTTCCGGACGACGAATGGCACAGTGACCATCTCCTGACAACTCCACCAGCACATGACGTATACCTGCCTGCGCCCTCACAAGAGAATTCGGCTCGATACCAAGGGTCGATGCGATTGCATCAGCCGTTCTGAAGCCGATGCCCTGAATATCGAGCACAAGCCGATATGGATTACGGCTCACGATCTGAATAGCCTGGTCGCCATAGGTTTTATATATCCTCACGGCACGAGCCGTTCCGACACCATGAGACTGAAGAAACACCATGATATCTCGCACTGCTTTCTGCTCATCCCAGGCTTCGACCACCATCTGCATCCGCTTTTTACCAATACCGGGCAGTTCAAGCATCCGCTCAGGATCCTTTTCGATAACCGAAAAAACCTCTGGCCCGAATGCCCGCACCAGAGTCCTTGCGAAATGCGATCCGATACCCCGCACCATACCTGAAGCCAGGTAACGCTCGATCCCCTCTTCGGTAGCCGGAGGAACGACGGCAAGCTCAACAGTCTGGAACTGAAGCCCATAGCGCCGGTCGTGAACCCAGGACCCGCGACCATCGACCGATTCCCCTTCGGAAACAACGGGAAGCACGCCAGTAACAGTTACAGGATCACTACACTCGTCAATCCTCACACGAAGCACCGTAAACCCCGACTCTTGGCTGTGAAACACCACCCGTTCCACAACCCCCGTACACCGCTCATCCATCCCTCCACCTGTACCGCTGCTCATATCAGTTCCCATAGAGTCGTTTGAGCATTCTGCCCAGTTGATCGAGATTGACCTCCCGCTTCCCGCTTTTCCCGGAAGCACCGGAGGACTCCCCGCCAGGGAAATACTGCTCATCATCAAAGCGGAACGGGTTATGGGATGCAACAGAAAAAAATGTCGATCGACGAACCGTGCTCCCGTCGCAGGCAATAACCACCTCGGCTTCGTAGGTTCCTGAAGAAGCCTGTTCGGGAACCGCAATCCGGAAAGACGTGTTTGAAAAACCCTCCTCCCGCATAACCTCCCTCACTTCAGGCGTCATCACCACCAGCCCGTTTCTTCTGACAACGCACTGTTCGCTCACAGGAACAGCCGAACCGGACCCTGAGGCAGAAAAATAGTATTCCACATCAAGACTCAGCATATCCCCCGGATACACGTTTCGCGACAGAACGTGAAGATCGCTCAGCTTCAGAACCGCCGGCTCGACGACACTGAACCGGGTATTGCCCAGAAGCCTGTCACCATGCATCAGCTGAATCTCATAAAAACCGGGAACGAATGCATAGCGCAGTGAATCGAGCAGCTCGCCACCCCCCTCTTGAAGCCCAACAGATCGGGAACTGATCATGACATTATCTTTCAGCCAGCGAAGCACATAGGAGCCTTCACCCAGGTCGCTTCCTCTGTAGTTGAGATAGAAAAAAAGGATGCGCTCTCCCGTAAGAAAACGGTCACGATGGGAAGAAAGTCCCCGCTCACGAAGACTGTTCGAAACAAAAGCCCCCCTGACCTGAAACCCCGGCATATCCGTCTCATCACCAAAACGAGCGGAATCATCAAGAAGATAGGCCGCATACTCCCGATCGACAGCCCTGCGTCTCAGGCTATACTCCGATGCTGTCAGCCGCTTTCGGCGATACTCTGCGTCAAGCGCCTCAATGCGCGACCGATACTCATCGAAAGCGTTGCGATGTCTTGCCTCGTAACGGTTATCGACAGCCGAATCAGTGACAATATTGCCGATCACATTACGAAAAACCGATCCGGTTCCAGAGACACGACCATTGCCGGGGATCAGAGAAACGAGCGCAACCAAAGCAATGATACCACTCAATACCCGACCGCTCGTCGCAACCAGAACCGCTGCAGCAGCGAGAGCGACAGAAAAAAGTGCAACAAGAACAGCGAGAAGAAGAAAACCCGAAAGCCCGGACTCAAGAACCAGATCATATGCGGCAAAGGCCGCCATAGATGCCAGAAAAAGTGAAAAAGCAGTGCCCACAAGCGTCGCTGTCCGAACATGGCCGATTTTTCCGACAAGCCCATCGGCATAAAAACAGAACAGACCGGCCGATACCCCGGCGCCAAGAGCAATCAATCCAGCCACCCACAGCCATCCGGCGTTCAGCGACAAGAAAAGCAGCACAAAAAGCACCAAAACAATGACGGCAAACAACCCGGGAAAAGAGAACATCAACCCGCCGAATCCTATACGTCTCGATACAAGACGAAAAAATAACTCCCTGACACTACTCATAAACACCACAAACCCTTTTCTCATAAACATCTCTAACCTATCGACCTCAAAGCTACAAACCGCCAACAACGCAGTATAAACAATACTGATAGTGCAGCGCGGCGCCACATTCACTGCCAGAAAACCCCGGTAAGAACTTCAGACACCTCCCATAACCGTTGGCCAACCCCCTGGTCCTCCGACAACCTGCTTGAAGAACATCGAACCGGATAACCGCGTAACCCGCCAATACCGCCGGGTCCGAAATACTCGGCGCCTGCAACATCCCGGGCTGTAGCAGCATAGAGCTCAGGAAGCGCCCCCATTGCAGACGTCTGAGCAAAGAAGCGGTTCATCAGCATCGCCAGAGGCTCATAACGCTGCAAATTCGTGCCGCTCCACCCCGGATGAGCAGCAACGGCAATCGTCGAAGCATGATCTTCTGCAAGGCGCATCTGCAGTTGGCGGGTAAAATACAAATTGGCAAGTTTACTGTCACCATAGGCCTGCCATTTCCTGTAGGGACGCCTTTGCCAGTTCAAATCCGAAAAATCAAGCTTGCCAAAATAGTGAGCACCGCTGCTCACTGTTACAACACGGCTGGAAGGAGTCTGTTTGAGAAGCCCTGATAAAAGAAGCGTCAGTGCGAAATGCCCCAGATGATTGGTACCGAACTGCAGTTCAAAACCATCTACAGTTACGCATCGTTGAGGAGGAACCATAACACCGGCATTGTTGATCAGGAGATCAAGCCTGGAATAACGGGCCAGAAAAGCATAAGCAAACCGTCGCACTGATGAAAGATCAGCCAGATCGAGAAGCATCACCTGAAGGGCAGCATCAGGAAAATCCTTCCGGATAGCCTTACAGGCCTCCTCCCCCTTGCCGATGTCACGGACAGCAAGAACGACCTCGGCACCCTTTCCCGCAAGAACCACTGCGGTATCAAACCCTATACCGCTATTTGCCCCGCTAATGAGCGCTATACGACCATCCTGCCGGGCGATCCTGCCGGCATCCCATTTGTCATTTCTCATCGCCACTCCATTCAAAACAGCCGAACGGTTTCAGCTTCCCCTCTCTTGCTCTCTTGAATTCTTTTCAACCATCAATGTCGTATTTTCAGCAATCCGGAACGTTGCCACAAGCGCTTCAAGAACAACCCGTGCAAACAATACCATAAGGACAAACGATACCGGCGAACCGACAATTTTCACAAGACCCCCGAGAAACGAGTACTGCATTGTTGAAAAACCCGATACAATCATGCTCAATGCCGATATCGCTGAAAGAAGAATAGCCAGAACGTAGAGGTAACGCACAATCTGAAGCGTCACAAACTCCTTGAATGAAAAATCAAAGAGCTTCCCGAAAAAACCGTGAGCATCCATAAGAAATCATTGTAGTGTTGAACAATACGCAATAGAAACACAATAAAAATACATCGCACACAGTTACAAATCAACACATAAAAAGCCTCGCAACTGTTCACCGATACAAAGTGGTATGAGCAGCCAACGTGCAGAGCAAACGGAACGCAGAAACCCGAATCCCGACAAGCAGCAACAATGCTGCGATTTGGATGTGCAAGACGTTTTCAGAGGCTCCCAACACTCAAAGCATGCGGGGAATCTGTGACGAATGGTGGTGCAGGATCGGCGCAGGCAAGGCCGTATCGACGACATAACTGAATCGGGCCTCAAAGCTCAACAGTTCGTCATCGACATCAAACTGCCAGCAATACAAACCGCTCATCGAATACACCTCCCCGCGGATGTGCTGAACGATCACCTTTTTGCGGTGAAGCGAAACGCTCAACCGCTCTCTTGCAGCCAGTTTTTCAAAATACTCTCTCAGGAGAGCTGGCGTATTGATCATTTTGTTTGAAAAGGTCGGAATCAGCACCGAACCTTCATCATACATCGCAAGCACGCCGTCGACATCACCGCTGTTTATCGCCGACACCCACGCTTCAAGAATCTCTTCTGGACGTTTTGACATTACGAATAATATTTTGATCCGCGCATTCGATAGAACACAAAGGTCTGGCGCAATGACGCATAAATTTTCCTTTTGCACTCAAAAAAAGCTCCCTCAGGCGCTCCCCTGTAATGTATAAAAATACCGATAACCCACAGAGCTCTGTTGCAAACATCGATGCGCAGATAATCAACCTGTTCTCCTGCAAAAATTCAGCAGTTGAGCACCAACAATCAGATGACACCAGAAACAATAAAATACAGGGCAGCAATCAGCAATTGTGATGAAATGATCGAAATGGCATATACCAAAAACGAATGCAGTACTATCGGCAACCTCATTGTTCCGGGGTTTTAAGAGCCTCAACGCTATGGCTTTAAGAGGGAGATAGCGGTATATCGCAACAACAATCCCCGATTGACATGTCCAGAACAAAGGTCAGCAGTTCATCGGTCACGACTCTTTTTTCAGCTATATTGAAGTGTATGTTCACTCTTGCCTGATTGTGCGTTTGCAAGACATGTAAAAGAGATTTAAAAAATCAAAGGAGGGCTACTATGATGTTTGCCAGAAAGTTTGGATTACTGGTTTGTCTGCTGCTCATGTCAGCGGGCACGGTGTGGGGGGCCGATGCGGCAAGGATTTCCCAGATCGCCAGCAAGGTCCATGTCGATGTGAATCAACTGGTCAAGGTCCAACAAGTTCAGTTACCCGTTGCAGTCAGCCAACAGAAGGCGTTTCTCCTGACTCAGCCTGAAGTACAGAAAGTTGAGACGCTGAAGGGCAATAACCTCATGGTTCATTTCAAGGACGGCAACGAATTGCTGATGTTCCTCGGGGAAAACACTCTCGGTTCAAACACGCTCGAAACCCCGGTACAGATGCAGAAAAAGATTTTGCAACCGGCCCAGAAACTCACCCCTGTAAAGGTGATTGATCGCAAGCTTTTCAGGATGATGCCCTGCGCTCCAAATAGCAGAAAAGCCTTGATTTTCGATTGCCTGGAAGACGATGCCAACGTGGTGTCACCGAAAATATGGCAACAGGTCAGATCCGACTTGCAGTCTCTCGGATACACCGTAACAACAAGGCTGAACAATTCCGCCAATTTGTCCAATGCAGCCCTGATCGACAATGGAGAGTACGGCGTTGTGATGCTCCGTGGTCATGGTGGTGATTTAGGTGGTGATTTTGGTTTCCTGGTCCGCCCATGGTACACCAGTTATCCGGCCGCAAACAGTGGCTATAGCGGAACAATTCGCGCAAGTGCCTACAACCATGCAGCCGGCGCAACCCAATTCGGCTATGTTATTACAGGAACCTTCAGTTCCTCTTACTGGGCCGACAAGGCGTTTCCTTCAACGATTTTCTTCCTGGAAAGCTGCCATGGTGCCGACCCGGGTGCTCTGCCCGGCATGCCTACCTGGACAACCAATCACGGCGCTTCGGTGTGGGTCGGCTGGAACGAGTCGGTTTCCTTCAATTGCGGCGACAACGGCACAGATCTCTTTTTCCAGAAAATGAAGGAACAGAAAACAGTTGCCGAAGCAGTTGACGCAGTCTATGCCACCGGATGCCGTCCTCCGGAACTGGTTGCATTCCCGAGCAACAAGGGTGGGTGCCAGCTGTCAATCTGGAAAGCCGATAATAATGAATCCTCGGTAACCAACTCCCGCGATTTCAAGCTGCTCAAACTGGTATCGGGCATGCAAAGGCTCTATGCCACCATCTCATTTTACAGCGCACCTGTCTTTAACGAGTTCTTTTTCTACGTGGATACCAACGGCAATACGGGTGCCGAGGTTCTGGTGAGATGTCACGCAAACAATGTCGAAGTCTACAAGCAGACCCAGCCAGGGCTCTACAACAACAAGGTCTATACCGGAACCGCTGTCAAGAGCGGTAATACTTACTCCTTCGATATTCCCTGGAACACAACTTTCGGCAGTGCCACTACCGCCAACGTCTGGCTTTACGATATGACCGGCAAGGACCGGCTTCCCGACAGCGGTAATGTTACCCTGCTTAAGTAAAGAATCGATGCTTCCGGGTTTCTGAAAGTAACCGTGCGGCGGAAGCTGACATGCAGCGACTCCGCCGCCTTTTAATACATGAGGTGCTCTATGAAAACACTGTTACCGGTCTGGATCGGGCTGTTTCTGTTCATTCTCTCGGCATGCTCCACGGAGTTGGGAACTGGGGTTGAAGGCCATTCGAATGAAGCGCTTACCCCCAAAGCCCTGGTGGAACAGGCTGAGGCAAAGTATGCCGAATACCTGGCAGCCAATGATGGTGATCGTGCTGCAGCAACCGAAAAAACTGCCGCATATCTGCGCGAACTCCCGAACATGAAAGAGGTGACGGTTCGCGGCAGCGACAACCTGTTCGTGATCATGGGGGACGGCAGCGAACTGCTGCTCATGCTTGGCAAAGACCGCCTTTGAAAGATCAGGAACTCCATTGTCCGGCAAAGGCTGACAGGAACGGAAAAAACCGCAAAGAGTGTGAGGCTGGATTGAAAAACAGCGAAAAAAACACCCGGCAGACCTATCGACTGAACATCACCAGGAACTGGGATGGAACCCCGGCCTCCCCGAACGACATCTGTGAGATTGTTTTTTCGCTAAAAGCTGACGAAATTGTCGTAAATGTAGAGGCCCCTTTTTATGATGATCCACCACCATCCGGACCTGCCGGAGAAAAAGAAGGTCTCTGGAACTTCGAAGTCGTAGAGCTCTTTCTGCTCGGCAGAGGCGGCCGATACCTGGAAATTGAAATAGGGCCTCACGGTCACTCTCTCATCCTTGCTCTCCACTCAGTCCGCCGGGTGAGCGGCAGGCATACCCCGCTTCACTGCGCCACCCGGATCAACGGCAATCGCTGGCAGGGAGTACTGACGCTGTCCCCGGAAGCCGAATTACTGCCCTTCACCCACGCCAACGCGTATGCAATACACGGCCAGGAGCCAAACCGTCGGTATCTCGCCGCATCACCTGTCCCGGGAGAACGTCCCGATTTCCACCAACCGGCCCGGTTCATAGCGCTGAAAGACCTGCAGTAATCACTGCGGTGACAAAGCAATCTCCCTCACGAGTGGGGCCCCCCCACCGGCCTGATTCCATTTTTCACGCACTGTTTCAGATCCAGGTATGTCACCATGCGGGATGCCGCATTGTTCTTCGGATTACACTCCTCTGTTTCGCGATAAGGAGAGCTATCCTGCGTGACAACGCGCACGGTGAAGAAACGCTTCGCATTGCATGCCTTGCTTGCAGAAGACCAGCCGCCGGCGTCAGGGATCCGGTACGAACCCTGAGATCCGCAGAGATTTCAGATTTCGAAATCTCAATAACCTCGATGTATTAGAGCGCAAACGTTATCAGCCGGAAGTGGAACGTATCAGGACATGTAACCGTTACTACCTCCAGGAGTAACATATTGTTCGAACCCATCCTGAAAGACAATCAGGACTGCAAATTATTAATGAGCTGATCAGCCACAAAACGGATACTTTCATGAAAATACAAATCAACACTGACAATAACATTAATGGAAGTACTACACTGGCCAACTATGCTGACGCCACTATAAGAGACGTACTGGAGCGTTTCAGCGAACGAATCACACGAGTGGAAATTCATTTGAGCGATGAAAACAGTGATAATAAATCCGGTATTGATGATAAACGCTGTCTGTTAGAGGTACGTCTCGCAAGCCACAAGCCTCTTGTCTCCACTCATCAGGCTGCGACCATCGAGCAGGCTCTGGATGGAGCAGCAAAAAAAATGGTTCATACGCTTGACAGCACTATCGGCCGCCTTGACAAGTACGATTAGGCTGCATGCGACC
>Ga0272443_10002656_pt1 | contig 22404 bp, 19 predicted proteins | sample SSMAcet12_FD_193581 | JGI IMG/M metagenome (GOLD analysis project Ga0272443, IMG submission 193581) | Marine sediment archaeal communities from Little Sippewissett salt marsh, Falmouth, MA, United States - SSM-Acet-12 | ecosystem: Environmental > Aquatic > Marine > Wetlands > Sediment ...
GACCGGTTCGTGGCCGAGCAGGGCCGAGACATTCTTGGGTTCGACGGCCACGATGCGAACGTCCGGCTTGTGCTCCTTGAGGAACCGGCCGACACCCTGGAGCGTGCCGCCGCTGCCGACGCCGGCCACGAAGCAGGCGACGTCGCCGGTCATCTGTCGCCAGAGTTCCGGGGCAGTCTCCTCGTAGTGGACACGCGGGTTGTCGGGGTTCTCGAACTGTTGGGGCACGAAGACGCGCGGGTCCTCGGCCGCCATCTGCCGGACGCGCTCGACCGCGCCGCCGAGACTCTGGTCAGCCGGCGTGAGGACGAGCTCGGCACCAAGCGCCTGGATGAGCTTTTTGCGCTCGATGCTCATGTTTTCGGGCATGACGATCCGGACGCGGTAGCCCTTCAGCCGGCCGACGAGCGCGACGCCGATGCCCGTGTTGCCCGAGGTCGGCTCGACGATGATCGAGTCGCTCTGGAGCCGGCCGTCGCGCTCGGCACCTTCGAGCATGGCCCGCGCGACGCGGTCCTTGATCGAGCCGCCCGGGTTGAGGAACTCGGCCTTGGCGTAGATGTCCTCCCCGTCGAGCTTGAGCAGCGGAGTATTGCCGATCAGGTCCAGGATGTTGTCGGTAAGCACGTCGTGTTCCTCCCAGCCGGGCGACTATGTTACCAGCCGGCCGGGGAGGTGTCACGAGGGGCGGGGGGTCGTTGCGGTTCCACGCTCCCTCGTGCGCGAGCGTGACCCCTGTCCCTTCGCCGCCTGTTATCACCAGCCCGTGATGATGCTCAGGGCGAGATACGGAACGAGGTTGAACATCCACACGATCAGCTTCATCGCCCCGAGAAAAGAGTAGATCGCCACGTTGAAGGCGTCCCGGCTCATGGGGAACAACCGGCTGTGCATTCGGTAAATCCACCCGCCGGCAATCACATAGATCCCGAAGGTCAACAGCAGCAAGGCCGCATTGATGATCGTGCACCACAGGAAGAACGATTGAAGTCGATAAATGTCCATGGCAGTCCTTTCGTGTGGGTCGCGGACCCCGTCAGCCCCGCGCGGCGCCGATGATGGTGCCGTTGATCTCGGCCATCCCCTCGTACGTGACGACGTGTTCGGGTTTTCCGCAGTAGGCGAAACTCCGGTTCCGGTGGTCCCGCTCGTCGAGGCTGATTCGCCGGAAGACGTCGGCCCATGTGGTTGCGTCGGTGTAGCCAGCCACGATCGGGTTGTCGACGGTTTGCGCTTCCCATTCCGGATGGTCGACCACGAACCGCGCGTACTCGTGCTCGGCGTGGTCTTCGAACTCGGCGTTGAACAGAAACGCGCGGCGGAGGCTGAACAGCGCCATCAGTCGAGAGATCACCATGTAGGTCCAGACCATCAGCCAGGGGATGGGAGGTTTCAGGTACCAGGCGTCTGAAAGGCCCTCCTCCTTCATCTTTTCCTGGATCACCGTCAGGTGCATGTATTCGTTGTCCTGCGCCTCCCGGTCCCACGCGACGAGCCGGCGCAGGCGGTCTACTCTGTTCGGATCGCCGCATTTTCGCGTCATGCGCGCGTAGTGGCGCATTTCCCATTCCCGGTAGGGAATGCTCGCGAGAATCTCGAGCAGTTTCACCTTGGACAGGGTGGTTTCCCGGCCGGCCACGGTATCCATGGCGGCGAAAAAGAGCTTCGCCCTCAGGGAATAGGGGTACCGCGGCCTCGCCAGGGAGGCCTGGTGCTCATGCTTGAGGTCCACCTTGGCCTGGTCCATGTCGCTGCTCCCTTCGCCAGTGAATCGTCGTGCGTGTCTCGCCCCGCATTGGACAGGAAGAGCAAACGTCGAGAACGACCGTCATGGATTGACACTTTCCGGATCGAGGTTCTCTGTGCTCGTTATTGTCCCACCCGGCGACGTCAAGTCAATACCTTATCCGAGTGTGTCCGATGCCGTCCGCGGGGTTGCGCGAGCGCGGTGCGTATGTCCCGATTTCGAGACATGCAAGGAGGTGGCGCGCACAGTTTAACCGGCGCGATGGATCGCCGTTGTGGCCATTGCGTTCAAGGCACGACTCGCGCAGGCTTTCGTCCGTCGGTTCGACGAAACGTCGCCCGCACTGCTGATGACGCTTTGCGTTGCGATGCTGGATCAGAGAAGTCTGCGCAGCCCGGACGGCATCACGGCGACTTCATACTGGAAGTTGTCATTCAAAGTCATCCGCACGCCGTAGTCTTCGAGGCTGTTCAGGTAGCGGAAGATCGTTCGGCGGCTCATGCCCGTGACCTTCTGCATTTCGGCGATGGTCGGATTGCGCTTGTTGATCAAGCGCAGCATGCGGACCTGCCGTCCGTGCTTGGTCTTGGTGAGCATGCGCTGGGCGAGCTGGCGCGCTTCAGCCGTCTTGTCGTAAAGAAGCGAGCCGATGATCGTCAGCCAGTCGCGGTCTTTCAGCACGGTCGCATTGCCGCGCCCCCTGAAAAATCTTGCCTTTTTCGCCATGTCAACTCCCCTTACTCTTCCTTTTTCCTGGTCCCCTCCGCGACGCGGAGGGTTTTCGTTAGGCTTGACTGCGGCACCAGGTGCCTGCATGCAAGCATTTCATTGATCAACCTGGCAGACCGTGCGAAGAACACGCCTGTTGAAACCTGTTCGGCTTGCATGCCCGAAAGGTTCCACGGTGATGGCTTCACTTATACCCCCGTCACGTCATCAGTGCAACTCAGTGGCACCTCACGGGAGGGGGTAAATACCTTATTTACGCCATGGGTGCCGTCGCATTGGCGCGGCTTTGGTTGCAGAAGGTGCCATGCAGTCTATCACCGCAACACCTGCTGCTCAAGGTTTCTCGTGTCCGCCGGCAGCTTCTGCCGCCATGGTAGCACTACCCGCTGGTGCCGGGCGGTCCGGTGGCTGAGCCGCCGGGAGGTCGATCCGCATCGGGACCGCATGGCCGAAAGGGAAGACGTCGGCCGATGTCTGAAGTTCGTCAGTCAGGCGGGTCTGGAGCGCATCCCGGAGATCGGCGAGCCGTTCCCTCGCTTCGGGGGAGCTCTCGATGCTGCCATGCGCCAACCAGGCCGAAGAAACGCGACATTGGAGGAAAAGCGTCAGTTTTTCATGCGCCCGGATCGTTGGGGCGTCGTGTTGGGACAGCCAACGGGGGCAAGCGGCCCGTATTTGCGTGAGGAGCGCGTTGGCGGCGACGAATTGGCCTTCGTCGGCCAGGATCCGGCAGCGAAGCAGACGGCTTACGAAGTCATAGGGCAGGGTTTGGGGGGCGGCGGTCGCGGGCGGCAGGACGATTTTGGCGCGTTCGCGCCGCCCGGCCCGGGACCAGGCGAAGGCCTGCCACATGCGGGCACAGGCAGCCAGGGTCGCTTCGGGCGCTTCGCGGACGGTAGCCAGCCCGCGTGCCGCCCGGGCCCACGCTTCGGGATCGGCATCGCGGCCCTGGTCGACACGGAAGGTAGCCATCAAAGCGGCGAAAGGTGCAAGCTCGTCGGCGACTCGGGCCAGTTCCGCCGACCGCGTCGCATCGGACGCATCTGTGTCGCCGGAAGTCGTGGTCGGCGATGCCTGTGCGAGCAGCGCTTTTGTCGCGGCGATGTGTTCGGAAGCGTGTGTGCTCGCGCGGTACAGCAGGGCCGACTCCCGGTGGTCGGCAACCCCAAGCAGCTGGGCGAGGGCGGCCTCGGCCGTGGGAACGGCCAGCCACAGGTTGGCCAGTGCCAGGTGAGCTTGTGCTTTGTCGAGGCGCTGCTCGGCGGTGTCAAGGAATGCACGGATCCGTTCGTTTTGCTGCTCGAATTCCGGGTCGTCGGCTGGGATGGATGGCCACGGCCGCGGGCAGACCGCGGGGGACGTGCGCGGTTGCGAAGCCGGCGCGGCGCGCACCGCCATGGGTGACGTGAGGAGCAGGGCCAGCAACATGGCGTTGCACATCACGGTGACGATTCGTCCCGCACGTGTGCGGCTCTTGGACATGGTGCCAATGTTCGGGGTTTCGTCGACTTATTTCAAAACGGACCGCATCGTAGGGCAAGCGGCTGATCGGATCAAGAGGCGGCGGCATTTGGCCGTTCCCAGTGTACCGCGAGCGATTTGACGGTTTCCGTGGAGCGTCCTACACTCACCGGCGTGCAGGTGAGCCAAGTGGTGAGAACGTCCTTACAGGGTCTTTGCGCGGACGAATCGGCCCGATGACCGCACGCGCCCCTTCCATGTCGGCCGACCGCTATCGGCCCGTGACGGGCCGAGTCGGGCGGTTTCTGTGCTCCGGCCTTTTTGCCTGGGTTGTTTCGCTGGCGTTGCATGGAGCCCTCCTTCTTGCATTCTGGGCCGTCGTGCTGCGCCAGGAGGCACCCGTCCGAACGGTGATCATCCCCGAAGCTCGTCTGGCTGCGGCACCGGGACCGGTCGCCCCGTCGGATGCCCGTCCGATCCGCGTTCAGCTCGACGCGCTGGAACCCGCACCAGCCGACGCGCCCATCCCGATCGAGCCGGTTCCGCTCTCCGTGCCGACGGCCGATTTTCCCAAGATTCCAGCCGCACCGAGTTCGCCGCCCCCGAAGACGGCCGGCCTGCATACCGATCAGCCTGTCGGGGCCGGTCACGACACGCGCCCCTCGGCCCGGTTCTTCGGGCAGGTCGGCAATGCCTACAAGGTCGTCTACGTCATCGACGTTTCCGCTTCGCAGATGATCTACATGGACCAGATCGTCGGCCAGATGCGGGATTCGATCGAGGGGTTGCTGCCCACACAGCAGTTTCACATCGTGCTGGCCCGGCCGCTGGCCACCGATGAGTTCGCTCCGCGCCGGCTCGTGCCGGCCCTTCGCCGCTACAAGGACGAAGCCTTCGCGTTTCTGGACACGGTGGATCGGACCCCCCGGCCCGGCGCGGCCGACCCGATCGAGGCGATGCGCCGGGCGTTCGCCGTGGAGCCCGAACTGATCTATTTCCTGTCCTATGGGGACTACCGGAACATCCAGGACGAACTCGAGCAGGAATTGCAGCGGTTCAATGCGGCCGGCCGCGTGGCGATCACGACGATCGGTTTCGAGCCGTCGCCGGCCGCACGCGAGCTGCTCGAACGCATCGCCCGCACGCATCGGGGACATTTCAGGATGGTCCGAGCGGAATGAAACTTTTTCGTCACCGGCTCACTGGCGTCGTTTTCGCGACCGTCGCGTGTACAGCGGCCAGTCGGGCGTTTGTGCGGGCGGATCTGGTGGCCGTCGTCGGTCGGCCGCCGATCGCGGGCGTGACGATCACCGCGCTGAAGGAAGGTCGGCTCCACTACACGCTGCCCGACGGGAGCGAGGTGGACCAGCCGATCGAGCAGGTCCGCTATCTTCAGATCACCGGCTGGGATGCTTTCAACGAGGCGGAAAGCGCCCGCAATGAGGATCGGTTCCTGGCCGCCGCGGACGCCTACGAGCGGTTACTCGACAGGCTGACAGAGTCGGACGCGCGTCCACGTCAAACAAAAGGCACTCTCGATCGCCGGCTGCTCGTGCAGTGCCGGCTGGTCCAGCTCTACGACGCGATGGGGCGTTTCGACAAGGCTGTCGCCGTTTACCTGGATGCGATCGAGACGATGGAGGCCCTGTTGGAACCCTTGCGGCCGGCACGGCTGCCGGCGGAGGAATCGACTTTCCTGTCGCCGGCCAGGCAGGCTGTCCGGACGGCCATCGAACGCCATGCGGGCACACCCCTGGCCGCGTCGCTGGCCCACTGGCTGGCGGGCTGGCCGGCCGTTCGCGATGCCCCCTCCGCCCCTTCCTCCGACAGGTTGAAGCGATCCCCGTCCACGCGCGTCGCAACACTTCCCGGCGATCGGTTGCGCGCGGAACTGGCGCGGGTGGCTGAGGAGTTTGCCGCAGGGCGCTGGAAGGACGCGCTGGAGAGATTGGCGCCACTTCAGAACGCCTCAGCCGGCGCGCTGCGCCCCGAGTTGTTCTACTGGCAGGGGCGCTGCTGGGCCGAGATGGCGGCCGCGGCGACCTCCGGTCAAGGGGGCGGGCAGGAGGACCAGGAGGCTGCCCGCGATCGTCGGCGGGCGGGGTTGGCCTTCATGCGAGTCGTGATTCATTACCCGCGCCATCGGAGGGTGGCCGAGTCGTTGTGGCGGGCCGGCGAGCTTTGCGCGCGGGATGGCCGATCGGATCTGGCGGCCGGGTTGTGGGCCGAGCTTGTCCGGAGATATCCGACGGCCGATCCGTGGCGGCAGAAGGCGGTCGAACGCCTCGAAGCACAGGGAACCACGCGACCCGCTACGCAGTCGGCCGACCGGTGATGAGGGGGTTTGCAACATTGCTCCGCTCCCTCAGGGTCGCGGCTTGGATCGGGTAACTTCAATCTGCGGCATCTGCGCAATCTGTGGATTTATTTTTTGTTTGTGAGGTTCTGATATGCATTCGATCAAAGTGCTTGTGATCGTAACGATTCTCGGGGCGTGTTCCGTGTTTGCGTCCATCGTACAGGCGGCCCCGGCCGATTCTGGGGACGCACCGGCTGCGGGGGGCCGGCCGAACTTTCTGGTCATCCTCTGCGACGACCTGGGGTATGGGGATCTGGGTTGTTACGGGCATCGCGTGATCCGCACGCCGCATCTGGATCGGCTGGCTGCGGAAGGTATGCGGCTGACGGACTGTTATTCGGCCGCACCGGTCTGTTCGCCTTCGCGCGCGGGGTTGCTGACGGGTCGCAATCCGAACCGCATGGGCGTTTACGACTGGATCCCGTCGGATCACGTGATGCACCTGCCGGCCGACGAGGTGACGGTGGCGACGCTTCTGCGCCGCGGCGGGTACGACACGTGCCACGTGGGCAAATGGCATTGCAATGGGAAGTTCAACGCGCCCGCGCAGCCGCAACCGGACGACCACGGCTTCAGCTACTGGTTCAGCACGCAGAACAACGCGCACCCTTCGCATCACAACCCGGACAACTTCGTCCGCAACGGTACGGACGCGGGCCGACTCGAAGGCTACGCGTGCCAGGTCGTGGCGGACGAGGCGATCGGCTGGCTGGAGACGAAGCGCGACCCGGACAAGCCGTTCTTTCTGTTCGTCTGTTTCCACGAGCCGCACGAACCGATTGCATCGCCGCCGGCGCTGGTCGACTCCTATCGGCAGGCGGGCGTCATGGAGCAGGGCCGGGCGCTCTATTACGCGAACGTGACGAACATGGATGCAGCCGTCGGCCGTCTTCGGGCGGCGCTCGACCGGCTCGACCTGGCTGACACGACTTTCATCTGGTTCACTTCCGACAATGGGCCGGAAACGTTGAACCGGTATCGGGGGGCGTGGCGATCGTTCGGTTCGCCGGGTCCGCTGCGCGGCATGAAGCTGCACCTCTACGAAGGCGGGATCCGCGTACCGGGCATCCTCTTCTGGCCGGGCCGGACGCGCGCGGGAGTGGAGTGCCCTATGGTCGTCAGCGGCGTCGATGTTCTGCCGACGCTTTGCGAGCTGGCCGGCGTGGACGTGCCGGACGAGCGGCCGATCGACGGCGCGAGCATCGTACCGATTTTTTCGGGCCGACCCGTTGCGCGGCAGACGCCGCTGTTCTGGTTCTACGGAGCGGCCCTGGGCGGTCCGAAGTTCGCCCTGCGCGATGGGCCGGACAAGCTGCTGGCCGGTTGGAACCTGCCCGAAGCGGTCGGCCGGCCTCTTGCGCTTCCCGAAAACACCCGGCGCGCCAAGCAGGCACAACTCACGAAGTTCGAGCTCTACGACCTGAGCGAGGACCTGGCGGAAAACCACGATCGTGCGGGTCGGGAACCGGGTCGCGTCGAAGTGTTGGGCGAACGGGCGTCGGAGCTTTTCGCACAGATCCAGGAGACATGCCCGGTGTGGGAGGAGCCGGCTGTCCGGTGACGATGGCGTAAGCTGGTTTGTTCCGCTCCCTGACGGTCGCGGCTCGGATTGGGCAACTTCAATCTGTACCATCTGCGCAATCTGTGGATTCGTTTTTATTTATCCGCAGATTGTGCAGATTGTGCCGATCGTGTTTTTTTGCGGTCCATGTGCCGCTGGCCTGTGGGCAGTGCAGTGCGCACAACGGCTTGCAGCCTGCCGGTGGACCGTTTAATCTCTGCCCGATAATTCAATACCGTTCAGCCAGAAAGACAAAGCGGTCGTCCTCAGTCCGCGACGGCCCGTGGCATCGAAAGGGAGTGGGCATCATGACATCCTCGTTCGGCCGAGCTTTCCGGACCGGAAGGTTGCTGGCGGCCGTCGGACTATGTCTTTGTTCCTGCATCGAGCCGGAGGGCGGCAGGTGTGTAACCCGCGTCACAAAGGGCCAATGCGCGATGAACGTGGAAAAGCAGCATTTCGGCACGATGCCGGACGGCCGGGAGGTCTGGCTCTATCGGCTCACGAACGCCAACGGCCTGCGGGCCGACATCACCACCTACGGCGGCGCCGTCGTGCGCCTCTTCGCGCCGGACCGCCAGGGCAAACTCGAGGACGTCGTGCTGGGTTTCGACAACCTGCCGGACTACGTCAAGAAATCGCCCTACTTCGGCTGCATCGCGGGCCGCTACGCCAACCGGATCGCCAAGGGGCGCTTCACGCTCGACGGAACGGTGTACGTTCTGGCCACCAACAACATGGGCAACCACCTGCACGGCGGGAACCGGGGCTTCGACAAGGTGCTCTGGGAGGCCGAGCCGATCCGGGAGGCTGACAGCGTCGGACTGAAGCTCAGCTACTTCAGCAAGGATGGTGAGGAAGGATATCCGGGCAATCTCCAGGTGACCGTCGTCTACCGGCTCACGAACGCCGACGAGCTGGTCATCGACTACCACGCCGAGACGGACAAGCCGACCGTCGTCAATCTGACGAACCACAGCTACTGGAACCTCGCCGGTGCCGGCACGAGGGACGTCCTCGATCACGAACTGTTCATCAACGCCGACTCTTTCACCCCCGTTGACGAGACGCTCATTCCGACCGGGCAGATCGAGCCCGTCGGCGGCACGCCCCTGGACTTCACGACGCCGACGGCCATCGGCGCGCGGATCGACGCCGAGAACGCACAGATCCGCCGTGGCGGCGGTTACGACCACAATTTCGTGCTCAACAAGCCGGACCCCGGTGCGATGACGGTGGCGGCGCGCGTCCATGAACCGACGAGCGGGCGCGTCCTGGAGGTTCGCACGACCGAGCCGGGCATCCAGTTCTACAGCGGCAACTTCCTGGACGGGACGTTGGCCGGCAAATATGGGCGGGTGTACAGGCAACGCTACGGGTTCTGCCTGGAAACCCAGCATTATCCCGACTCGCCGAACCAGCCGAACTTTCCGTCCACCGTGCTGCGTCCGGGCCAGACGTACCGGACCACGACGGTCTACGCGTTCGACGCGAAATAGCCGATCGCTCTGTGGATCGCGCGATCGCTTTGCCTTTCCGCGAGTAGCGCAACGTGGCGCGAAGCGCCGGGCAGGTTACCGACAAACGTGTCTGCCGATCCGTCTCGGCCGTTCAACACAGGCGGGCTGATCCATGGAACTGACCGTTCTGGACCTCACCTTCTTCGTGCTGTTCGTGGTTTTCGTGATCGCCTTCGCGATGTTCATGAGCCGCAAGGAGAAGGACTCGACGGACTACTTTCTGGCCGGCCGCGGCGCGACGTGGCCGCTGATCGGTTTTTCGCTCATCGCAGCCAACATTTCGACCGAGCATTTCGTCGGCATGAGCGGCCAGGGTGCGGGTCTGGCCGGCCTTGCGATCGCCAGCTACGAGTGGATCGCCGCCATCACGCTCGTGTTCGTCGCGCTCTATTTCCTTCCGCGTTTCCTGCAGGCCGGCATCTTCACGATCCCCGAGTACCTCGAGTACCGCTACAACGCGACCTGCCGGCTCATCATGTCGTTCTTCATGCTCATCATGTTCGTGTTCGTCACGACCGTTTCGGTCGTCTACTCCGGCGGGATCGCGGTCCAGACCTTCTTCGGCGAATACCTCCAGTCGCAATTTCCCGACCTCACCGAGTTCGGCACGCTCGTGTGGGGCATCTGGCTGATCGGATTGGCAGCGGCCATCTACAGCGTTTTCGGCGGGCTCAAGGCCGTCATCTGGGCCGACCTTTTCCAGGGATCCGCCCTCATCGTCGGCGGCGGTATCGTGCTCGTGTTCACGCTGCGCGCCATCGGCGGCTTCGCCGGCGCGATGGAACACGAGTACGTTCAGCAGCGGATGCACGTGGCCATGCCGGCCGACCATCCCGTCGTGCCCTGGACGATCCTGGTCCTCGGTATCTGGATACCGAACTTCTATTACTGGGGCCTCAACCAGTTCATCACGCAGCGGACGCTGGCCGCCAAGACGCTGCGCGAAGGGCAGCTTGGCGTCATCTTCGCGGCCGGCCTCAAGCTGATCATTCCCTTCATCATCGTCATGCCCGGCATCATGGCCCCCGTCCTGTTCCCCGACCAGTTGCCGGAAGCGGCCAACCGGACATCGGTCGACGAAGCTTACCCGACGCTCATCCGCGAGCTGGTCGGACCCGGCTGGCGCGGCTTCATCCTGGCCGCCTTGGCCGGCGCCGTGGTCAGCTCGCTGGCTTCGATGCTGAATTCCGCGTCCACGATCTTCACGATGGACGTCTACAGGCGGCTCTACAACCGCCAGGCGCCGCAACGCACGCTCGTGACCCTCGGCCGGGTCATGACCGTCCTGTTCCTGATCATCGCCTGTTTGATGGCCCCGATGCTCCGCCAGGAGCGGTTCCAGGGCGTTTTCACCTACATCCAGGAATTCCAGGGCATGTTCACGCCGGGCATCCTGGCCGCCTTCATCTTCGGATTCGCCGTCCCCCGCGCGCCGGCGCTGGCAGCCATCGTCGGTCTGGTCGCCTGCCCGCTCGTCTCGGCCCTCATGAAGTGGCCGGCCGCGTGGATTCTTCGGGGGATGTACGAGTTCCCGACGCCCCAGACGACGGCCGGCGAGGTCCTGGCCGGCCTCGAGACCGCCCCGGGTGCGTTCGTGCGATTCCTGGGTGTGCTTTACGACTTGGCATTCCTGAACCGGATGGCCATCACGTTCGTCCTCGTGCTTGTCCTGATGGGCGCGATCACGATCGCCCGGCCGCTCGCCCAGCCGGTCACGATGCCCGTGCAGGCGGATTTCGACATGAAACCCTCCCGGGCCGTCAGCGTCCTCGGCCTGGCTGTCATCGCCGTCACCGTCGCCCTCTACCTGTATTTCTGGTGACCGCTTCGGCCCTTACCTTATTTGCCCCTCGTCGCCCCCGAGCTATCCCGGAATCGGCCGTTTCCGGTCAGACCGGCCGGCCGCTCCCCCCTTAACCAGCACATCGGGCAAAAAAATCTGATTTTTCGTGAACCTTTTCGGCCCGCCAAGCGCTTCATAGTACGAGGAGACCGATATGCACCATGAAAATGGCCGCACATCCCGACGTGACGATGCCCTGCCGCCCCAGCTCGTCGCCGACCTGCGGGCACTTTATGGCCGGCGGCTCGAGGTGCCCGCCCGCGTCGATGGGGCTGTCCGGCGGGCCGCCCGCCAGAGACTCAGCGCCCCGCGGGCCCGTACGCGCTGGGCATCCTGGGTCGCCCCCTTCGCAGCGGCGGCCGGCATCGCCCTGCTCGTCCATGTCGGTTGGTACTTGAACGCATCCCCGGGGCCCGTCGCCGGGGAACGAACCCGATCGGTCGGGGTCTCCACCGTCGGCGGGCACGCCGAACGCCCGCCGGTGGTGGGGATGGTTTATGCCGCGACCGAAACAGGCATCGGCCAACCGCTTTATCCCCTGCAGGCGGGCAGGCGGCTCCAGACGCCGCCGGAAAGGCCTTTGGCACTGCGCATCTGGGACCGTCACACCATCCGGATCGAACCGGGCACCCATCTGGCGGCCGAACGCAATGCGGCCGGTGGATGCACGATCGCCCTGGCTGCCGGTCGGATCACCGCGACGGTCCGCCGCGGACCGGGCGAGGGGGCGTTCCGCGTCGTGACGCCCCAGGCGTCGATCACCGTGACGGGAACGGTCTTCTCCGCCGACACGCGGTTCGAGCGGACCTGCGTTGCCGTCACCGAGGGGCGCGTCATGCTGACGACGCGCGGCGGTCTTGTTCAGCAGGTGGCGGCCGACCAGAGCTGGCAGACGGATGGCATCGAGTTGGCACGGCTTCCCGATTCGTCCCACGGCCTTATCAAGCCTCTGCTTGAGTCGCACTGCGATCTGGCAACCGCCTCGCTGGAAAGGGCGGGGTTCGGGGCGCGTTTCGCACCGCTGCGGGCGTTCCGCGACCACCTGGCGGATACCGGCCGACACGTGGACGACATCGAACTGCTGGCCGTCTCGGCCGAGTTGTGGAACCTGCAATATCCGAAAGAAACGCATCCGGGGACGGCTCCGTTCGCCCATCGTCGCGCGGGCCTCGAACGGGCGGCGCGCTGGTTCGGTTACCGCCTGGAGTGGCTCTCGCCGGCCGACCCTGCCGAGGCGGCCGAGATCGCCGCCCAGAGCCTCGGCCGCAACGCGTTGGTCCTGGCCTTCGGCCTGCCGGGCGAAATGGTGCAAACAATCGAAACTCAAGACGTCGAAAGACTTTCAGAATCAACAGGGTGGCACTATCGCTTCCTCGGCGAGGGCGAGGCGGCGCGGCTGCCCATGTGCCGGTTCGTGCCCGACGAGACGGCTGTCCCGGATCGTCGCGAACTGGTACGGCAGGCGATCGAGGACGCAAAGCAGCTCCGGATCGGCATCGAGGATAAGCGCTACTGGGTCGGCGCGCGGGCCGTCGAGGCGTGGTCCCGGCAGTGGGCGGTCGAGGCGACTCTCGATCTTCTGGACCCGTTCCCGCGTATGCTCGATGCCCTGGCGAACCTCGGCCCGCTGTGCGAGGCGCATTGGCGAAAGCACGTCGCACCCGAGTCGGCCTTGCGGGTCGAGCCGTCGGCCTATGCCGGGCTCAACCTGGCCGTCCTCGATCTGTTTACGACGTCGGCATTGGCTGACACGCCTTGCGATGCCGAGGAACGTACGCAGCTCGTCGAGCGACTGCATGCTGCCTTTCACGATGTGATCCGCCCGCACGCGGGCCTGTAAGCTGCCCGCCGTCAGGCTCGTGCGAACCATTGGCAATCGAGCCAACTTCTCATTTCCGCAACGGGCCGCTATCCTGTGGCCCATGAACAATGACACGCACGGATCCGCGTCGCAAACAGTGCCCGAAACCGCGCCGGCCGGGCCCGAAGCGCCACTGGCCACCCTCGCCCGCCGTTCGCCCGAGCAGGTCGCCGAGTACCACCGCGCGAAACGCGCGGTCCGGCTGGCGGACCTGGGCATCGGGTTGCTCTACTGGCTGATCTGGCTGGCGCTGGCGCCCGGCTTTGCCACGTGGCTCGAGCTCCACATCGCATCGCCGTGGGCGGCGCTGGCCGTCGCCACACTGGTCATGTTCGGCGGGCTTGTCATCGTCGGCCTGCCGTTGAGCTTTTTCAGCGGCTACCTGCTCGAAAAAGAATACGACCTGACCAACCAGACGCCGCGCACCTGGTTGCTGTTCGAGGCCAAGACCTGGCTGGTCGGCGTTATCCTGGGGGCGATCCTCGTCGGCGGACTCTACGCGCTGTTGTGGTATGCCGGCACGCTCTGGGCGGTCTGGGTGTGGATCGGCGTGATGCTCTTCAGCGTGGTGATGGCCAAGATCTTTCCGCTGGTCATCCTGCCGCTGTTCTACCCATCGACGCCGCTGGACCGCCCGTCGCTCAACGAGCGGTTGCGGCAGATGGCCGCCACAGCCGGCATGATCGTGACCGGCGTATTCAGCCTCGCCCTTAGCAAGGACACCAAGAAAGCCAACGCCATGCTCGCCGGCCTCGGCTCGACGCGGCGGGTCTACCTGTCCGACACCCTGCTGGACGCCTTCGGCGACGATGAGATCGCCGTCGTTTTCGCCCACGAGCTCGGTCACCACATTCGCGGGCATATCGTCAAGGCGATCGGTCTGGCGGCGGGGGTCAGTTCGGTACTGGTCGCGGTTATCTGGTGGCGGCTCGATCCCTATGCCGGCGTTCCCTCGCAATGGACCGGCGCGGTGGCGGGCCTCGCGCAGGTCGGCCTCATCATGGCGGCCCTGCCGCTGGTCATCGCCCCGGTGTCCAATGCGATCAGCCGGCATTTCGAACGCCAGGCGGACCGCGATGCGCTGCGGCTCACCGACGATCCGGAGGCCTATCGCGCCACCTTCCGCAAGCTGACCGGCATGAACCTGGTCGATCCCGACCCGCCGCGCTGGGAAGTCGTCCTTTTCGAGGACCATCCCCCGATGGCCGAACGCATCGCCGCGGCCGACAGGTATGTACGCGGCTCGTAAAGGAGCGCCGGATGTTCGCATTCACGGTGAGCGGGTGGCACTCAACGCCCGGACCCGGTCGCGGCGCACGCGGGGCGCGGTGGCGATCAACTCTTGCACTTTCAACGCGCTCCGGCAGAGATCCGCAGGGAAGGCGGCTTGACGCATGACCGCGCTGGCCCTGCTGTTGGTCGTACCGCTGATCATGTGGTCCACGCAGAGCGTCCTGCTGTGGCGGGCGGGCCTGCCGCTCCAGGCGCGGATCAACCCGCGCCAGCTGCCCCGCCACCTGAAACGCTACAACCGGGCGGCCACGCAAACCGCGTTCGGCATCGTGCTCCTTGCGTATCCCCTGATCCGCGGCCAGTCCCCGCTTTCCTACTATGGCGATTTCTTTCCACTCGACGGCCACCCCTGGGAGCTTCTCCACGGTTTTGCGGCGGCCGTGCTCTACCTGGCACTCATCTACGTCGCCTGGATAGCGTCCGGCAACATTCGGTTCCGCGTACGCGACGAACCCGCGCGGTTGGCGCGGCGGCTGGCCGGAGTACCCGTCATGGCGTTTCTGGTGGCCTTCGTCGAAGAGCTTCTGTTCCGGGCCATGCTCCTGGCGGACCTCGTCAATGACTTGCCCCTTGTGGCCGCCGTCGCCGTGGGGGCGGCTGTCTTCGCCGTCGCACACTACGTGCGGAGCGTCAAACGCTACTGGACTTTCGGCGGCCATCTGGTCCTCGGCCTGCTGCTGTGTATCGCGTTCGTCTGCACGCAGAGCCTCTGGCTGCCGATCGGCATTCACGCGGCGGGCGTGGTGATGTTGATGGGGACGCGGCCCTTCATCCGCTACGACGGGCCCGCCTGGCTCGTGGGCGCGAGCGTTTTTCCCTACGCCGGCGCAGTCGGCATCGCCGCGCTCATTCTGCTGACCTGCAACATCTGGTCCCTCTACGGTGGTTTATGAAAGACAACCGGCAATTCTCGGGCAATGTCGGCGTGGTCTGCGATCGGCACGGAGCGGAGGCTGCGCGAACCGAATCCTACCTCGATGAGGCGGGCCTGTCGGCCCGGTGGTACGCGCTGCGCGACCTCGACGAGGCGGATCGTGACGTGATCGCCGGCCGCCTTGAAACGGTGATCTTCGTGCGCTGGCGGGACCTGCTGGAAGGCATCTGGAACGGCGAGGTTTCTTTCGACCGCTGGCAGGAGAGGCGTGTCGATCTGCGGTTCGTTGAATCGCCGGGCGAAGATGAACGCGCCTGCCTGGACGCGGTGGCGCGGGCCTGGTTCCGCTACCAACGCGCCCGCCGCCGCCGTCAGATCGCCAGCGGGGTCATCCTGAGCCTTGTCGCCATCGCGGCCGCCTTCCTGGCTATCCAGTTGTCGCCCCGATGACGGGGCTTGTTCGTCAATAACGAAAGTTGCTTTCTGTGAGCGATCCCTTTCGGCGAAACGATACGCCTGCGAAGATTGTAGTGCCATAGGCTTGACGCCAGTCGGCCGTTTTCCAGGCCGTCTACTGGGTCGGTTCTTCCGATAATAGAGCGTTTTCAGCCGCATGGCGTCGGCATCGGTGTCGATCGCATGCCTCGCGGCGTCGCGGAGATAGAAAACGCCTCTTTCCAGCGGTAGAATGGGATATGCGGCGCTGTCGGTCGTCGATGGCTGCGCCGCGGGGGAGGCGAAGGAAGATGGACCCCGTCCCGTTCCATGGCACGTCGCCGGACGGACCGTCCGACGGCAAGAAGCCGGCGGACCGCCGGAGAGACGGCATGCCGCGCCTGGTGGATCGTGCAACGCAGGGCGTGCGACGGACTTCGTCGTCGTCGACTCTCCGGAGTACGCGGCTGCCTTCGGACGAGGACCGCCTGGCCGGTACGCTGCGGTTCAACCGGCGCGAGGTCTTCAAGCAGATGGTCGTCGCCCAGCTCGAAGCGGGTTTTCTCCGCTATTCCAGCCGCCAGGCGCTGATGGAATATGCCGGCAAGCTCGGTATCAGCCCCTTCGACGCGACCCTTTTGATCGCCGAGGCCCAATTCTACGCCGACCGGATCGACCCGCAGCCTGCACCGCTTGTTCATTCGCACCTGTTCCCGGCCGGCGACGAGGAACCGGCCGGCTCGAGCGAATCGTTCACCTGTCGCCTCATGTTCGCCGGAACCGTCGCCCTGCTGATCGACCTGCTGCTGGTTTACTGGCTCGTCGGCTGAGGCGGTGTCAAGTCCTCTTCGAACGCGGTCGAGCAGCTTTTCGACGGAAAACGATGGCCATAACGCCTTGTCCGGCTCATAATAGACTACGGAGACATCTCGTTCCCCTTTGACAAGGAGTACCCTCATGGCACGATCCCGGCTCAACACGATGGTTTCGCTGGATGAACTGCGTCACGAAGTGGACCGCCTGTTCGAAAGCTTCCTGGGCGCCTCGCCTACCGAGTTGATTCGCGGGCGCAAGGGGCCGGCCGTTGACGTCTGGGAGCAGGGTGACCTGCTGCTCATTCAGGCCGAGGTCCCCGGCGTCACTATGGACCAGCTCGATGTGTACGCCACGGGCCAGGAGTTGACGATCAAGGGGCGCCGCACCACCGCCGCCGGCACGGCCACCGCTTCGCCCGCTTCGGCCGGCGGAACCTGCCTGCACCGGCAGGAACTGTCCACGGGGGAATTTCAGCGGACGCTCGCCCTGCCCTTTGAGGTCGAACCCGAGCGGATCGAGGCCAAACTCGAGAATGGCCTGCTGACGATCAGGGTCCCCAAGCCTGAGCAGAGGACGGCCAAGCGCATCCGAATCGAAGAAGAGCCCGGTCCGGCTCCCCAGCCCTGACAGAGCCCTCCAGCCGGCTGACTTCCTGGCAGACGATGTGCCCGACGCCCCCCTCGTCGAACCAGGCGGGGTCAGCCGACGTATGATAAGTGCTGCTGATAGACGTGTAACTTTATTTCTTAGAGTAAGTTAGGCCAGATCCAGCAACAGGGACCCGATCGCTTCCCCACCCGGCGGCAGCCGCGAAGCAGGCCGAACGCTGGCCAGAAGCTCGTCGTTGGTGGTGGCTGGTCAGAGCTCGAAAACTTTTTTCAGGAAACAGCAACCTCGATCGGGCAGGCACTGGATTCAAGGCTGTGAGTTGTTATAATGAGGGTGAACCCACATAACAGTAATCTGGGAGAGCCTGGTATCCGAGATAATAATGGGCGTTCCTGACGATGTCCCGTCACGAGGACGCCGGAATGCCCTGAAATTACGATCTTCCACTCGCTGCGGCACCCATGACCGCGCCAATTAGTACGGGTGCCGCACGCCTTTTATAGGGTCCATCCACTGACAGCCCTGTGAATTATCAGGCACTCACAGCCGCCCGAATTCGTTTTCACCATTTTTTCACAGCCTTGCAATGAAGCGTCGGTACGTCCGAATCACGGACGAGGAGCATGAGCGCATCCCGGTGATCTCCAGCAATGGGGGCAACGGCTACGGCGTGATATGGACGGGGCCGGCAGTCAGTTCGATTTCCCCCCGCTGCACCCGCTCGGCCAGGGCGGCGGCTTGCTCGTAGAGCGCGTCGAGGATGTCGGCCTCCGCGACGGTACGCACCGGCTCGCCCCGCACGCAGATGACGCCGCGTCCTCTACCGGCAAAGACCGCGACGTCGGCGCCCTCAGCCTCGCCCGGCCCGTTCACCACGCAACCCATCACCGCTACCTTGAGCGGCACGTGGATCGTCGCCAATTTCGCGCGGACCTCCGCGACCAGCTTGAGCAGGTCCACTTCGATCCGTCCGCACGTCGGGCAGGCGATCAGCTCCGGCTCGGTCCGGGCGCGCAACCCCAGGCAGCACAGCAGCTCCTTGCCGTCGCGCACCTCCTCGACGGGGTCGGCTGCGTATGAGATGCGGATCGTGTCGCCGATGCCCTCGGCCAAAAGCGTCGCCAGCGCGGCGATCGAACGGATACGGCCCGTCTCCGGAGGGCCGGCATGCGTGACGCCCAGATGCAGCGGAAAATCGAAACGCGCCGCCATCGCACGGTAAACGTCGATGACGACGCGGGGGTCCGGGCTCTTGGCGGCCAGCACGAGCGCGTCGAAACCTTCAGCCTCGAAAATGCGGACCGTCTCCTGGAGCTTGTCGAGCATGAGGGCGATCATCTGCCGGTGCGGGTCGGTCGCGAGTCGTTGCTTTTCAGCCGACCGGACGGCTTTGTTCCGCCGCTCCACGACACTGCCCTCGTTGACGCCCACGCGGATCGGGATCCCGGCGGATCGGCACGCGCGGATGACCTCGACGAGCTGGGCGAGGTCCCGGATGTTGCCGGGATTGAGCCGGATCTTGTGGACGCCGGCGTCCACCGCCTCGAGCGCCCGCTTGTAGTGGAAATGCACGTCGGCGATGACCGGGATCGGCGATTGCCGGAGGATGGCCGGCAAAGCGGCCGTGTCGCGCGACTCGGGGACGGCTACGCGGACCACGTCGCAGCCCGCGGTTGCCAGACGGTGGATCTGGCCGACCGTGGCGTCCACGTCATGCGTCGGCGTGCTGGTCATCGACTGGAGCACGACCGGCGCGTTGCCGCCGAGGGCGACGGGGCCGACGTGGACCTGCCGGGTCGGCCGGCGGGTACGTTCCGGTAACGGGGTGGAGGGATGGGCAGTCGTCAAGTCGGGTCTCCGTACGCGTTCGAACCGTTCGAACGCCCATTGTAGGTGGAAGGGGGACCTGTCCGAAAGCCCACGGCCCGGCGGCACGGGTGCTTTCGGACGGTTGGCCGACCTGCTTGACCCTTCCGGGTCGGCCCGATACCGTCGCCTCATCATGCGAAAACGGGGTCCATGAAACAACCGTCGCAGGTTTCGCGGGGAGTTCAATCAACCATGATTCGACCAGAGTGCATCGTGCTGGCAGGCGCGGTTGGACTGGCGGCGGGTGTCGGCTGCACGGAGCCGGCCGGCCCGCAGGCCACCCCTGTTCAGCAGCGGTGGGAGGCGCCCCGGGCCGAACCGTCCGTTCCGCCGGTCGCTCGCGATTCGGAAACCCGGAGCGAGGTCCGCGATCCGGGTACGCCGTCGTCCGCCCCGGCCGGGACGCCTATCGCGATGGTCAACGGCCGACCCATCGCGCGGGATCCATTCATGGCCCTGCTGGTCGAGTGCCACGGACTCCGCGTGCTCGAATGTCTCGTGCACCTGGAGGCGGCCCGCCAGCGGGCCGCGGAAATGGGCCTGTCCGTGACGGAGGCCGACATCGCCGCCGCCCACGCCAACGCGCTGGACCGCCTGGCCAGCCCGGTCAACGGTCCGGAGCAAGAAACGCTCGACGAAGGCGTTGCCCGCCGATTGCTCGAACAGTTCCTGGAGGCAAAAAACATTTCGCGCCGGGAATGGGACCTGCGGATGGAGCACCGCGCGTACCTCGCCAGGATCGCACGGGCCGAAGTGGAAACGTTGGAGATCACCGAGCCGATGCTGCGGCAGGAGTACGAACGACTTTACGGACCGCGGGTGCGCGTGCGTCACATCCAGCTTTCGTCGATGGCGGCCGTACGGCGGGCGCGGGCGCTGCTGGCCACCGAAGCGTTCGAAACGGTCGCTCGCCGGATGAGCGAAAACGACTTGACAGCGGCCCGCGGGGGATTGCTTCCGCCCTTTACACAGAACGACCCGACCGTCCCGCCGGCCATCCGCGAGATGGCCTTCCGCCTGGAGGTCGGGGAGGTTTCGCCGGCCGTCAGCGAACAGAACATGTTCCACCTCATCAAGCTCGAGGAGCGGATCACGGCAACGGGGAGGCGTTTCGAGTCAGCCGACCATGACGCGCTCCGCCGTTCGCTGCGCGACCGGCTCGTCGCCCAGCGCATCGACGATCTGGATGTCGAGTTGTTCGACCAGGCGGCCATCGATATCCGCGATCCGGTCCTCCGCGCCCAGTTTCAGCGCGCCCACCGCGGTGGGCGGTAGACCTTCGTCGCGGCGCACACCTTTCCCGTCCCACCCGGCCGCGTCGGGTTTTTCCCTTCACCCATGTGATCCTGGGATTCTCGTGTTCCCGGCCGATTGCGAAAAAAGGCCGGCCTCCTGAGGAAGAAGCGGATCGCTGGCGTTACTTGCGTTTGCTGCGCAGGAAGTTGTCCAGTTGGTCGAACATCTTGGCGCGGGTATTTGGATCGCTCTGGAGGAAGCGGTAGACCGAACAGGCGACGACCTTTTCCCGCACGTAGCCGAACTTGCCGCATTCCTTGTTGAACGCATCGACCAGTTTCTGCGGCAGGTAGTACGAGCGTTTGATCTGTTCCACGGTGAAACTCCTTTCGGCGTCGGCATTCACTCTCAGGATGGGCGACAACAGTCTCGGGCGGCCCGGCGGGAATCATTATCCACCAGGCCGGCCGGACCGGCAAGCCGTGTTGGCTGACCTGATCGAAAAAAACCATTTTGAATCGTGCCAAAAGAGCCGAAAAAATCGCACAATGCGGTTTTTCGGGTGCTCCACACATGTGACATGGCCTCGGCTGCAGGCACGGCGACCGATCAGTCAGCGCAGCGGAGGTCGGCTGGCACCCCCGTTGAGCTCCGGACCGGGTGGTGTTCGGCACGTCATCGAGCAGGCAGGCACCCACACCGCGAGCATGACGGGGTGTACTCAGAGCATGTAGCTTGTCGGCCAATTGGAACATGGATTGCTGCGGGTCACGTGGAGCCGTCCTCGTGTCGGCTCGGCGACGACGGCGCCGGTCGTGACCAGATCGGCCCCGCCGTGCACAAAATGCCGGCAGATGCCGCGGGGGTTGCCGGCGTGGTCGGCCAGGCACATCATCGCCTTCGGCGCGGCCAGAAGGCCGCGATCGACGTCCAGAAGTTGCCACAGCCGATCCATGCGATGGCGCGACGCCACCCGCTCCGCCTCGTCGGGATAGTGTTCATGGGGCGCTGTTCTATCGCCGACCGGGTGGTTGGCATGGGTGGCAATGCCCTTGCGTGCGGGAACGACGCTCACGCCGCCAACGTTGGACTCGACGTTGACGCTGCGCCCCCTTCGGTCACTGACAAGAAAATTGCCTACCGTGCGTATGCCGTATTTGCATGCCAAAAAGACGGCTTCGTCTGTACAGCCACCGGCCAGCGCGAGCAACCCCCACTGCTCCATCGTCAGCCCGCGTTCGGCGCCGGCTGTCGAATAGAGGTTGTTGCGGAACAGACTCATACCCGTCGACCACAGTCCGTAACCCAGCACCTCGCCCGGGTAGGCCAGCACCAGCAGTGTCGGACCGTCCTCGATGCGCATCCGAAGAACAATGTACAGCAGAGCGCTTTCGACGCCGGTATCTTTCGTTTGTCCGCTGATCGGCTCGCCGTCAAGCGTGACATCGCCGGCCACGCCGAAGGAGGTACATTGTTTGGCCGGCGTGTCGGGCTTCGGTGTCGAGCGCGGGGGGCCGGCCACATCGAGCAGGCCGCGGTACACATCGAGCATGTACGGCGCGCGTTGTTCGAACAACCGGCGCACATCGGTGTGCAGCGACCGCCAAGACGACGCTTGGTCCAGGTACCGCCGATAGTTCGGGTACCGGTCCATCACGATCCGGGCGTAAGCGCGCCCGCAGGCGTAGGCGCTGCCTTCGACGGATATGAGCGGCACGATGCCTTCCGGCACGGGACCCGGCACGGCAACCCCCTGCCGGTGTCCGGGAGTTGCTCCCTGTGGTGTCTGCTGACCCACCGCGCTGTTCAGCAGCCCGGCCGTCCCCGCAACCGATGCCCCCTTCAAGAACGTTCGCCGATCGAAGCAACCTCTCATCGCGTTCCCTTTTAAGATGGACTTATTCACGATGCACAGCAGGCATACAACCTGCCGCAAGGTGCGGGTGAGCCGGTCCTTGAGTTGCAAGCGGGGGCTTGGAAGATGCCCGTTGAAGCTGGTTTAGAAAGCGAACCGGCTCCCTGCGTTTTCCCCTCAGCGTGGGTGTCTGTATGCCTAACGCGCCGACGCACTTACCACCCGTACATCACTTTCCGGAGCAGTCCAGGCCCAACGACGATGAGGATCGCCCACAGCATCATCTTTCCCACGGTCTTGGGGATTTTTTGGTCGATGTCCTGTCCACCAGGAACA
>Ga0272443_10002657_pt1 | contig 22376 bp, 18 predicted proteins | sample SSMAcet12_FD_193581 | JGI IMG/M metagenome (GOLD analysis project Ga0272443, IMG submission 193581) | Marine sediment archaeal communities from Little Sippewissett salt marsh, Falmouth, MA, United States - SSM-Acet-12 | ecosystem: Environmental > Aquatic > Marine > Wetlands > Sediment ...
AGGTACTACCTATAGCAACGGTAGTATCGATACTACCCTCTTTTACCTCGCTTTTTATCGTTTCATCTATTAACTCCCAGCTGTTTCCAATATCGTGCAGGGAATTCTCTGCCTCATCTGTTGCAATCTCAGTTAATTCTTCCACTTTTGTATTCACGTCCTGCTGGGAGAGTACAGTATATTGTTCTTTTGAACCGCCGGTAAAGGCCGCTGAATTAACAGCATATACCTTGGTAGAATCATAGTCTGCAACGCTGAAATATTTCCCGGATGCAATATTGTACTCTTCTCCCACATCTACAGCCTCTACTCCTACTGTACCAAAGTTATTGCATGTAACCGTAACACTTCCTGTTAATACAAAGACCTTACTGTCCGTGGAGATCTGATGTCCCTCCGTTAAATTAATCGGTTCATCATCTTCTGTACAGCCATCTGGGTTAATATATGACACAGTAACACTCCCGGTAGCTTTATCTCCCCTGTATGCAGTACCAGTAGCATCTACAATATCAGAGGCACTCTTTGTTACAGTTTCTGTTTTTATGGGAATTTCTCCATTCTCAAAATCTATTTCATTGATGTTCTCATTTCCAATAAACACTTTCTCTATCTCAACAGGCTTAGATTCTATGAATATGGTGGTCTTAATATATGGAGCAAAGTAGTAATAGAGAAAGAGGACTAGAGCTAAAACAAGAACAAGAGGTATGACAATTTTAGGAAGGAGTTTTAGTAGTTTCTCCTTTTTACTTTCTTGGACAGTTATCCCTTGTGATGTCCTTTGTATCTCCTTTGGTTTCTTTTTAAATTTTGCCAGGAAATTAGTGAAAGTCTCAGACAGAGAGACTTTACCCTTTTTTATCCTATGTTTCTCTGTAACACTTGGAGCATTTTTAAAATCAACTTTTGTTAAATCATCCTTTACCGTTAAATCTTTATCAATCACAATATCATCCTTGGGAGAAACGTTTTGATCAGGTTGCTCTTCCCTAGCCTCTTGGCTCTTCGTGATAACGGAGTTAATTCTCTCTTCGAAAGAAGTGATATTTTTAGATTTGTAGTCTTGGGGAAGGTTTTTATCTGTTTTGAGGTTTTGTTCTTTCCTCTTTTTAGTTAGACTGTCAACTTCTTCCCAGACTTCCTCTGTTGGAGGAGGGGGTGTGTCAACAACCGTTATTCCTGCAAGTTTTGCATTGCGTAAACCAGATGGATTATTGAGAATCTGCAATATTAGTAGAGAATCTTTTTCATCAGCACTATCTAGTAGGACTTTTAAGTTAATAGAGCTGATAAGAATATCTGAATTTTCAACAAAGGTTATCAATATTTTTTTTGCTTTACTAAAAGAGATTTCCCTAACGATATCTATTAGTTCATCTTCTGCTTTTACTATGATTTTTTCTATTTTGTTTTTCATCTTTAATTTCCTCCTACTATACTTATACCCAATTTTTCAATTTCCTGATCATAGGCAAACCTAGCCAATGAAGCAGGTGTAATATCATAAATATGCTTCAACTTTCCACTGCTATCATTAATATTTGAAAGAAGCTCTGGTTTAAAAGTCTTTATCTTAGGAACCACGGGAAAAGGCAGCACCTGTTTCCATGGAAATTCTATCATAACTTCTTTAATTTCTGGAAGGAGGGCGCCTCCCCCGCATAGGTATATCTGTGGCGGAAAGACTTCAACATCATCACATGAATCTAAGGCAGCTTTTAAGGTCTTCATCCACAACTTTCCGGTATTGTAGCAGATCGACTGTATTTTCTTAGATAACGCGGGGGATAGTCCTCTGTTGGAGTACTTTATTTTTCTCTGTTCGGCATATCTGTATTCAAGATTCAGAAGTTTAGAGATCTCTTTAGTAAAAACTCTTCCCCCAAATCCAAACATCTTGGTTTCTGTTACGTTCCCCTTTTCTACTACTGCAACATCTGTTGTTCCCCCTCCTACATCAATGAATATTGAGTTGAAATCCGAATCAGAACATCCAGAAAAAGCCCTGGCTACTGTAAACGGCTGTGATACTATTCCAAGCAACTCTAAACCTAGGGATTCAGCGACTTTTTTAAGAGCTTCTATATATGTTTTAGGTGCAAAGGAGGCGTAGAAATTTAACTTTACATCTTTTCCTTTGTATCCTACTAAACTATTAACAGGCATACCGCCTATTTCTTTTCCTGTAGGTGTGATATGTAAAATATCTATATCCTCATACTTAAGGCCGATTCTCTGACTGAGGTCTTTCCTTCCACTCTCTTCTATTTTATCTCTGACTTTGGAGACTATTCGTTCCTCCTCCTTCTCGGAGACTTCTAGTTCATAGTTTTCCTCTCTTTGATAGTTGACTACAATTGAAACACCCTGTACATACTCTCCTGCAACTCCCATTATTACATATTTTGGATACTGTTCTTCTGTTAAATCTTGAGTAAGCTCTTCTACAGAAAGTTTACAGTTTTCTAGTACAGTATCGAGATTTTTAATAATGCCGGCTTTCATGGCATGTTCCTGCTGTTGTATTCTGGATATTCTTTTAATATTAACACCAAGGTTATCCATAGAAAAAAGCATACTCTTAAGAACCTCTGTACCTATATCCAATACCATGCAGTTAATATTGGATTTTATTAGGTTTTCCTGATTAGCTTTTTTAAGAAAAGGCAGATTTAACATTGTAGTAAAAGTATATCATATATTTTTACTTCTGCTATATTGTTGTCACTAAAATAATGGGCTCTCTCTTAGTTTTTTTGAGAATATATTTGCTTAGTCTGTTTTCAATTGTTTTTTGAAGTTCCTTGATAATATATTTGTTTTTCTGATTGGATTTATTAAGCCATTCTCTGTGAGTATCCTTGACAATGTTTTCTAACTCTTTGAGCAAAGAGTGAGATTTCTTCATATATATGAAGCCTCGGGATATGAATCGGGGTCTGCCTATGATCTTTTTATTTTTGGAGCTAAGGTTAAGTACTACGGAAAATATTCCAAATTCTGCAAGTTGCTGTCTGTCTCGAAGGACAATATCTCCAGCATCTCTCATACCAAGACCATCTATGAGGATAGGTTTGGATTCTATCTTTTTGCCCCTTCTCCAATAGGGCCCGTTGAATGTCCACATCTGTCCGTCATCTGTAAGAAGAATCTTGTCTTCAGGCATTCCCCATCGCATGAGGTTTTGTCTGTTGAAATATCTAAAGGTTAAAGGCCCATGTATAGGCATTATGGTTTTTGGTTTTATCATTTCATACATCATCTTCATATCTTCCATATATCCATGCCCAGTTGAATGTACTTTATTTTCTAAGGAGTCTTTGATTAAGTCTGCACCCAGAGAAATCAGTCTATCAGTCATCTGCTCTATTTTGGTTACGTTTTCCGGTATTTCGGAAGATGAAAGAATTACCAGATCTCCTTTTTTAACTTTAATATATTTATGCTCGTTTAAAGATATTCGATTTAGTGCCGCATATCTTTCTCCCTGGCTTCCTGTAGCTAGTATGAGTAATTGATTATCCGGATATTTTCTAATGTTCTCCTCTCGTATGATTAAATTCTTTGGGATATCCAGATATCTCTGTTCTTGTGCAATCTTAATATTTTGCTGCAAGCTTCTTCCGGATAGGACGACTTTCCTGTTTGTCTTTTTTGCTATTTCTATCAAAGAGTACAGTCTTGTTAAAAGAGATGAAAATGATGCGACAATTACCCTTCCTTTTGCTTGGTTTATAACATCTTCCAAATTATTGGCAATTTCTGTCTCAGATGGAGCCTTTCCCGGAGTTTGTGCATTGGTACTTTCCATTAATGCTAAATCTATTTTCCCTCCTAGAGATCTAAGTTTATTGTAATCCGCTTCCGGTTCATTTGCAGGATTTGTGTCCAGTTTATAGTCTCCCGAAAAGAAAATGTTCCCTTTGGGTGTTTCTATAAATACAGAGTATGCATCTGGGATGCTATGGTTGATACCTATAAAGGTTGTTCTAAAATACTTTCCTATCCTTACAGTTGTTTTTCTTCCTACATCTCTAATTTTAACTTTTTTATCTATTCCATGTTCTTTTAGTTTTTCTTTTATCAATGCTTTAGCAAAGCCTCCTGCATATATTGTAGGAAAATCTAGATCAGAAAGTATATATCCCAGAGCTCCTATGTGATCCAGGTGTCCATGGGTTATTACAATCCCTTTAATTTTAGATTTATTTCTTTTTAGATAACTTACATTCGGTATGAGGTAGTCTATTCCATACATTTCCTGTCCAGGGAAAGAATATCCTGCATCTATTATCAGTATTTCATTGTTATATTCTATGAAATTGCAGTTTCTTCCTACTTCACCTGTTCCTGATAGTGTGCATAGTTTAAGTTCTTTATTATTCATTTGTTTTTCTTTTATTTAATATTAATTGTTAGAAACATACTTTATATATGTGTACGTTTCTTTGTAAATGTATTTCATTATACATCTATTTTTTAGAGTCAAAAGGTGGAGATGGGCTTTTGAAGTAAGAGATTATATCAGATTTAGGGATATTTTGTAAGTTCTGATGTATAGCTAGATATTATGGGTTGATATGGAAGATATGAAGATGATGTATGAAATGATAAAACCAAAAACCAGAAAAGCAATCCTGCATGGAGTTTATGAAGAAATTAAACATAGAAATGAGGAGAAAGAATAAAAATCCCTTTTTTATAAATATGTTTTCCTGATATAATACACTCAATATCTTGTTGTTAAATATATAAAAATGAAACAATTACCCAAAGCATACGAAGCTTCACAGGAAAAAGAAATATACAAACAATGGGACCAAACAGGCCTCTTTAATCCCGATAACATGGAGAAGCATCTTAAAGAGAATGGATATGATATCAAACAACCATTCACAATAACTCTGCCCCCCCCAAACGCTAACGGGGATCCCCACTTAGGACACATGTGCGGATACTCATTCCATGATGCAATAGGTAGATATATGAGAATGACAGGACACCCTACTCTACTACTTCCTGGTAAAGATCATGCTGGTATACAAACGGAAACAACATTTACTAAGAGGTTAGAATCAGAAGGTAAAACCAAATGGGAATTAGGGAGAGAAGAGTTTTACAGGCAATGCTATGAATTCTCTATGAAAAACGCTGAAAACGCTAGAGAACAAGAAAAGAACATTGGACTTAGTGCAGACTATAGTAGAGAGCTATTTACCTTAGATCCTAAATTAACAAAAATAGTGTATGAGACTTTCTATAAAATGTATGAAGATGGATTGATATATAGGGATAAGAGAATAATAAATCAATGTCCACACTGTAAAACTGCACTGGCAGATATAGATACTGAACATGAAGAAAGGAGAGGAATATTTGCGTATATTAAATATCCATTGGTTGGTGAAGAGGGATATATTACAGTTGCTACTTCCAGACCTGAGACAATGCTCGGAGATACTGCTGTAGCAGTTAATCCTAAGGATAAGAGATACAAAGAATATGTTGGTAAAAAAGTATTACTGCCGATAGCTGATAGAGAAATACCGATAATTGCTGATGAAGATGTTGATATGAAGATAGGAACGGGAGCCGTGAAAGTCACACCTGCACATTCTCCTGTAGACTTTGATCTAGGTCAGAAACATAATTTAGAGATGGTAAATGTAATAAATGAAGAGGGCAAAATGATAGGAGATATTCCTGAAAGATTTATCGGTTTAGAAACTGTAGAATGCTCAAAGAAACTATGTCAAGAATTAGAAGAACAGGGGTTACTAGAAAAGATTGAGAATATAAAGCATGAAGTTGTCATATGTGAAAGATGCAGAACAGCTATAGAACCAATTATCTCTAATCAATGGTATGTAGATGTTTCAGAGCTGGCAAAAAGAGCATTAGAACAGCTAAAGAAAGATAATGTATCTGTAATACCAGAAGGTCAGCAGAGGGCATTGGAGCATTTCTATGAGAATATTCAACCTTGGTGTATATCAAGACAACTTTGGTGGGGGCAAAGAATACCAATATGGTATAAAGGCGATAAAAAGCAATATGATGAGGAAGGGACTGAAATATATCTAGGAGAAGAAGCCCCGGATAATAGTGGCGAATGGGAAGCTGAAACAGATGTTTTTGACACATGGTTTAGTTCCGGTCAGTGGCCATTTTCTACATTGGGGGGTCTTGATGGTGAAGATTTTAAAAAATACTATCCGACCCAGCTTATGATCCATGCCAGAGATATTCTCTTTTGGTGGTCGGCAAGAATGATAATGATGGGATTGTATAGAACAGATCAGGTACCATATAGCAAAATATTTTTAACAGGTATGATACTTGCGGAGGATGGATCTAAAATGTCTAAGAGTAAAAATAATGGTGTAGAACCTAGTGAGGTTTTTAATAAATATGGCGCAGATGCCTTAAGGCTTTGGTACTACTCTGATGCTCTGCCAGGTAGTAATGCTCCATTGAGAGAGGGAAAAATTAAGGGTAATAGGAATTTTATTAATAAAATATGGAATGCAAGTAGGTTTATAATCATGAATATAGATGGAAGTGAAATAGATAAGATTGTGAATCATAATGTTGATGAGAATTTAGAGAGGGTAAAGATTACAAAAGATCATATTAAAAAAGTTTCTGAGTATATCGAGAAATATCAGTTTAACTTGGGAGCAGAGAGTATTAGAGAGTTTTTCTGGCATACATTGTGTGATGTATGGATAGAGGAGATAAAGAATGAGATACAGGGTAAAGATCTTGGTAGTGATATTAGAATAGAGAGATTATCTGAGTTGCTTTATATTCTTAAAGAAGACTTAAAGATTATGCATCCTTTTATACCTTTTATTACAGAGGCTGTATGGCAGGAATTAGTAAAGTTAGAATTAGCCAAAGATATGTTAATGGAACAGCAGATTAGAACGTAAGAAGTATAAGTAGGGGACTTACAGACAAGGGAAATGTACTTAGGGAGAGCATTGAAAAATTTTTAGAGTCCTAGGAAACTCCTTCCGTCTCCCATCTTTTCGATTCCCCTTGTCCTTAACAATCACTGTTTTACCGGTAGGTAATTTTTTTGAAGAAAATCCCTCTCACAGTTCCTCCTTTCAAAATAGGAGCAGTGACGTTACAGAGCCCTTTCGGGTTAACAATGATATCAAATTAATAGGGCTTTGTAAATAGTTTATAGGACAGTTTATTAAATATTTGTATATTCTAAGACTTAAAAACAAGAAATAGGTATTAGGGTTTGAATTACCACTAAACGAGCATACCTATTTCTTGTTATCGTACAGATTGGATCACCTCCTTTCTAATCTAGATTGAATAAGAAAAGAAGGTCCTTTTCCATATTTCTCTCCCTTCTAAATACTATTAATGTCCCTGTTTCCCATTTGTCTTACAACAAGGCTTCTGTTTTTTCTTCTCCCCCTCTTTGGACTGTAATTTTGTTTTCTTTGTATCTTCTTCGAGAATATCCTCCTAACTATTTGTTAAAGAGAGAAACCACTATAAAAAATAATATAAGTGAAGGGATTTGTAAAGTCTTTTAACTAAAAAAAATGCATGATAAACTGTAATTTGTGAAAAACTATTGAAGGGTATAGGTCGACGGGAATTACCACATTCTTGATTAGTTGACATATGACCCATACCCTTAATAGTAAGCTATAGGATAATTATTCAATCTTCTTCCATAATATTTCCGGTTCTAGTAATTCTCTACCACCCTCTATCTCTTCATAAATCCATGTATCTATATTCTTTTCTACAATACCGTTCTCTAATAAAACATCATTAGCATCATATTCATCCTTTATATTTAATAGCTCGTTTAGTTTCTTACAGCCGAAAGGAGTAAAAGGCCTTAATAATAATCTTAAAGCATTAACTAACTGTATACTATTAAACAATGTACCCCTAGCTCTATCGATATCCTCTTTGATATCAACCCAGGGTCCTCTATCATTAAAATACTTATTAGCGAAACCCCCTAACTCTAAGATTCTCTCCAAAGCCTTAGTTAGTTTAACTTCTTTTATATATTTACCAACCTCTACGAATGTTTTATCTATTTCCTTTTGAACTTCTTGATCAAACTCTCCATCTGGAACCCTCTTATCAAATTTTGTGTATGTAAAAGTAAGAGTTCTATTTATAAAGTTCCCAATATTAGCAACTAGCTCATTGTTATTTGTTGCAATTAAATCATTCCAATTAAACTCTCTATCATGATTCTCTGGAGCAAATCTTATAAAGAAGAACCTAGTTAAATCTGCACCATACCTCTCAAAAGCCTCATCAGCAGAAATCATATGATTATCACCCTTGCTCATCTTCTTACCCTTGTAAAGAAGCATCTTGTTGGAAGGAACATTATATGGGAGATCAAGTTTCTCTCTCTTAGCTTCACCAGGTAGTTTATAATTCTCCCAAAGTGCATCAGAATCATACTTTTCACTGTATCCCATCAACTCTGCAGGCCATATTATCGTATGAAACTGTGTATTACCTCCTGCTATGAAGTAGTAGTGTTTACAATCTTTATCCTTCCAAAAATCTTCCCACTTAGAAGGGTCTCCTATTTTCTCTGCCCACTCTATAGCGGCACTGAGATATCCAATAACGGCTTCTACCCACACATAGATTACTTTGTTATCCCACCCATCTATCGGTATAGGTATCCCGAATTTCATATCTCTAGTGACTGCCCTAGGTTTTAATCCTTCCTTAATCCACCCTTTACTGTATTCTCTTACCCATTTTCTCCAGTTACCACCTGTATCATCAATCCACTTTTTTAATTTAGGTTCTAGTTTTTTAAGATCAAGATAGAAGTGTTTTGTATCTTTTAATATTGGAATTGCATCTGAAAGTGTGCTTCTAGGATTTATCAAATCTTCTACGTCTAGAAATGCTCCACACTCTGGGCATTCATCCCCACGGGCGTTTTCGTTTCCGCACTTGGGACATGCTCCTCTAACGTATCTGTCTGGTAAAAAACGTTTTACTTTTGGATCGAAATACTGTTTAGATGTATCTTCGTAGATATACCCTCTCTCCTTAAGTACCAAAAAGATATTTTGGACTACATTTTCGTGGTTTTTGGTCATTGTGGAGGTGTAGTTTTCATATATTAAACCTAGGTTTTTGTATGTATTTAATATATCTTTATGTGATTTTTCAACTAATTCCTTTGGTGCAATACCTTCCTCTTCTGCTTTAAATACAACAGGAGTACCATGGCTGTCACTACCCGAGACCATTAAAACCCGGTTTCCTTTCAGTCTATGGTATCTAGCGAATACATCACAGGCGATATATTGGCCGGCTAAATGACCAATGTGAATTTTGCTTGATGCATACGGCCAGGATACGCCGATAAAGATTTTTTCTGGATTTGAGTCTGTTGTCATAACGCTTGTATTATACCAAACGATACAATATACTAAAATACAAATATCTATATGTAAACTGCCTATGTTTGGAAAAAACAATATTCCAAAATCTATAAACTTCATGCAGCCTGTTACTAGGCCCACAGATATATGGGCTAATGCCTATGAATGGATGTTTACAGTTGGCAAGTATATGTTGATTGTTGTTGAAATTATCGCTTTGGCGGCATTTATTACTCGCTTTATAATCGATGAAAGAAATAATGATTTAACAAGAGATATTAATGATCAGGTTGCTATCCTCTCAAGTGGGGAGTGGAAGCAGGACAGCATTACGTATGAAAATATTCAAAATCTGATGGGTGATGTAGATACAATATCCGATGGTCAGAAAATTAATTCTGTGGTAATTGATGAAGTAAGGGACGGAATACCTTACAGTTTACAGGTACAAACATTTTCTTTTAATAGCGGAAGAGTTTCTCTTAGTCTACAGACTACGGATTTCCAGGCATTTAAGGATTATGAGTCAGCTCTTAAGAATAATTCTAACTATGAACAAGTGACAGTGAATGCAACCAAAGAAGGGTCAGTGTTTGATATAAAGATAAGCTTTGTAGTATCAAGTGTAGATGGCTAATACTCAGGAAAGGAAACAATTTGGATATTTGCGATTTCTGAGAAACCCTCCCTCTAAGAATACTATGTACTATCTCTCTGGATTTACTATTCTTGTGGCGATTTTACTAATCGCTTTTGCTGTAAGACCTACACTTTTAGTTATTGATGAAATTAGCGGTGAGATAAACGAGAAAGAGAGGATTTATGAAGCTCTGGATAATAAAATAGATGCAATGGTTCAGCTTGATGAGCGGTATACAGAATATAGCGAGGAACTGGAATCTTTAGAATTGATTTTTCCTACATCAGGAAACTTTAGTCTGTTTTTGTCAAATATAGAAGCAGTTGTATCAAGGAACAGTTTTACATTAAAGAGTTTGAGTTTTTCGGAGTATGATTCTGATCTTTATGATTTAACTTCGGCGGTTCTTTCTCCTTGGGGGGTACAAATTTCGGTTAAGGGTCTAGAGAGCAACCTAGATAATTTATTTGATGATCTTGAGGCCATGCCTATGTATCCTGTTATAGACAGATTCTCATATGGACAAAGCGAAGAGGAAGGGTTGAAAAGCTTTTCTATATCAATGAGAATTTATCATATAGAAAATAATAAATTTTATAGCAATGGAGATGAGTCTAATTAAAAAAGTATTACCAATATTGATATTCTTATTAATAATGACTGTAGCATGGGTGGGATTTTCTATATATTTCCAAACAGTGGACCTAGATATTGACGCTAATGCGACTTCATATACTAAGCAAATTAGTTCATCTTTTGATACAGAAGCTCTAGATGATGTGGCTGATAGGACGGATGAAAGTTTCCCTATATCTCCACAGGAATTTTTGGTATTAAATCAGGAAGATTAAAGATCTATATAATCATCAAGCTGTTTTTTTGTTGATCTTTCTTTTAGTTTTTTAAGCGCTTTTGCTTCAATCTGTCTGATCCTTTCTCTTGTAACTCCAAACTCTCTGCCTACCTCTTCCAATGTTCTAGATACACCATCTTCTAAACCAAACCTTAATTCTAAGACCCTTCTTTCCCTATCCTGCAGTTCATCTAAAACATCACGAAGCTGGTTTCTTAAGTATTCCGAGGTTGCAAAATCTTCAGGAGTCTGTGACCACTCATCTGCAATTATATCTTGTAATTTACTATCCTTCTCGTCTCCTATTGGTGTTGCAAGAGATGATGGGTTTTGTTTAATCTTTCGTATCTCTGCAACTTTTTCTGTCTCTATGTCCATCTCTTTTGCCACCTCTTCATCAGTAGGCTGTCTTCCTAGTTTTATCGTTAGGATGCTTGTGACCTTATTAAATTTGTTTATAGTCTCAATCATATGTACAGGTACTCGGATAGTTCTTGCTTGATCAGCAATGGCACGTGTGATAGCCTGCCTTATCCACCAGGTCGCATATGTAGAAAATTTAAAGCCTTTTGTATAGTCAAATTTTTCAACAGCTCTCATTAAACCGATATTTCCCTCTTGGATAAGGTCTAAGAGTTCTAACCCGCTTTTACTGTATTTTTTTGCGATGCTTACAACAAGTCGCAAGTTGGCAGTAGTAAGAAGTTGTTTAGCCTCTTTATCTCCATTTTCTATTCTTTTTGCAAGGATAACCTCTTCTTCTGCTGTTAGTAGGGGGATTTTACCTATCTCAAAAAGGTATGATCTTATTGCATCCGTTGATAGATTAGATTGTATTGTTTTAAGAATTCGTATCTTTTTCTCAAGAGACATTGTTGTGTCTGCTTTTGTTTCTTCCTCAGGTTCTAAGACTTCTATCTCTTCCTCTTGGACTTTTTTAAAAATTTCGTCAAGCAGATCGATATCATCTTCTATCGTTGGAAATATATCAAGAATATCCTCCTGTGACAGAAATCCTTGCTCTTTTCCTTTCTCAACTAATCTGTTTATAGCTTTTTTCTTTTGTGAAATTGTGGACATTTAGTTTGTGTTATAATTTAATATATGAATAAAGCTGAAGAGTCTCAAAAACAGGACTTTATAGATACAATTGCAAAGTTTTGTGATAAATGTGGTAATGCATATTCTATTGGCGATCTTGAAATTATACAAGAGACTCCAATATCAAGCATTATACACTTCTCTTGTAGTAATTGTAAAGCTAGTCATATAGCGACTTTTTTAAAACCTATGGGGGTAAGTAGCAGGGTCCCTGTAAATACAGATTTAGAAATTGAGGAAATTAAGAAGTTTGCGAGAAGAGAAGAGACTTCTACTGAGGAAATTCTTCAACTTTATCTTTACTTGAAAGCTAACAGCAAGGTTAAAGTGTAGACCAGCTTACTTGAAATTCTGCATCAGAAGTCCAATCAAATCTTCTACTTAACTGATTGCTTATTGTTGTTAACTCGTCACTTTCTATTACATTCCAATCTTCAGAGTATGTAATATTTAAAACATAACTCTCTTTTTTAGTTCCGGGTTGTTTGTATATATTTATATTGAAGAACACAGTGTCGTTTTGTATGCTAAGAGGTGAGTATATACTTAGAGAATCCATTGTAATACTGTATTTTATTACTAATGTATTATCTTCCCCAGCTGGTGTGTTGAACCATCCGCCTATAACTTTATACCCATTCTCGTTGTATATATCGTATTCATTATCTTCCATCCCTTGGATTTTTAGCAGTTTTGATCCGCTTGGGATATATATCCTCATATAGTTTGTATAATCGCCCTCGGGGTAGGTATTTGACGTGCTTTCATTAACAACATTTGTTTCATAGGTATATGTAATATTTGTTTCAGTTATATTAATATTCAGACTATGATCTCTTTGCAGGTAGAGGTTGGCTTTGTTTCCGCCCCAGTTCCAGTCTATTGCAACGGGGGCAGATACATATTTACTATCCAGCCGGCCATCCCAATTATGTTCATTGAAGAATCTTGTAGCATCACTGTTTTTAAATACTGCCTGCAGGTGTTTTTCGTTTAAGCCTTCTTCGAATACAGATGCCAGAAGCTGATAGCCTGAAAAATTAGAAGAGAGAAGCTTTGTTACTGCTTCATTTGCTATATTAGCAAGGAAAGTGGCTTTTCTATCTGATCCTGGGGTAAATTCTTCATGTATCTCAAAAATCTTTGAATATATGTTATCGCTTGTGACAAGCTCACTCTCCCCTGGAATCTCTAATCCTTCCCAGTAGTCAAGGAGTTTTTGTACAAAAGTGATATCTATGGTTATAATTCCATCTAGATCATCACCTTTACTAAGAGCAGATATAAAACTTTCGGATTCAAGCATTACATCGTATAAATCCGGATTCCAGTTAACTAGTGAAAAAGGATATTCGGTTATCTCCAAGGCATTAATCAGTGATTTAGGTGGAGTAAAAGTTGTATTTTGTGTTTCTAGAGTACCATCTGCGTTATAAATATCATCGATAAATAGTTCTCTTATTTGTCCTCCTTCAACTCCAAGTATTGCATAACTTGAGAGCCATCCCCCTGTTCCTCTGATCTCTCCTTCATTTTGAAGAAGTATTAGAAATCGTTTTCTTTCGGTGTTTCCTAATACGTCAGGAAGGAAACTAACGATTGAGTTTATACTGGAAACAGTTTCTTGAGCCTGCCCGAAAAATGATTTAAATCCTAATATATAGTCTTGTGAAAACTTAGGGAAATACTCAACAACAATTGTAGAAATTATATCATTAGCAAGCTCTAGCTTGTATGCTCCGTCGTCTGTGAGATAGCTGTACTCTTCGATATCATCAAGATACTCTCTATACTCTCTTGTACTTGAAGTTGTCCCAGTTTCAAGATTGATAGAGGGCTCAAACTCTTGTATATATTCAGCTAGAGGCTCAAGGCCTAAAAGCAGGTTATCAGCACTATCAAGAGAGTATTCTAGACCTAAAAATATTTTATCAATTTCTGCCAGCATGGAATCTTCGTTGAGAAGTTTAAATATCCAGTTAGTTCTGTTAATATTCTGTTTAATTCTTATAAGATGATTCTCGATTTTGTCCAGATTATTCTGAGCTGAATTAAAGCTGTAAGAAAGGATATTTTCTTTTAAGTTGTTTATATTAGAGTAGACAACAAAACCTCCAATAGTGATACCGATAAGGGGGGAGAGTATAAAATAGATGAAAAGAACAGCGAGTATCAGCAGACTTGTGATGAGACCTATTTTCCCATAGTTAATTTTCTTAAAGAGTTTTTTATCTTTTTTGTTTGTAAAAATACTACGGATTTTATGGAAAATACGTCCTTTTTTGGTTTCTACCTCGGTATAATTCGCTTTTTGGGTGAGTTTTGGCTTCTCAGCGGAAGCCCATTTTTTAGAACTTGAATCATAGTAATTATGAATTTGGTCTACTAAAGTATTCTCAAGTGTTGACTGTTGCTTCCATCCATATTTAAAAGCGTTTGGGGCAGGAACGTATAGATCCTGAAGGACAAGTTTAGCATCTTCATCGGTTGCAAATTTAATGCTCTGAGCCGATACATTAAGCTCTAAGAGCTTGTACGCCATGGATAGAGTTGTGTAGTCTGTTTTATTAGTTAGTGATATAACTTCACCCTTTGTTTTGTCTAAGAAAGTAAGCTTAAGAATACCATATACAGCGTCACTTTCTTCGATGATGTTATGGATATCTAAACCCTCTCCTGTGATTTCTATCTGGGTCTTATTAATCCCATCTGAAAAGAGTTTATGCAGTACAGGGTCAGAGATTCGATCAACACCTTTTCCTAGAATGGTTCCCAGCCTTATTATTCTTAAATTAGCCTTAGTTTGATCTCTGAACTCTGCAGCCAAATTCTCACAGTATTTTTGTAGTTCAATGTTTGAGTATGGGGAGGGTTGAGAGAGATTTTCATTATTAGCTCTATTAGCAAGCTCTCTGTTTAATCTAAAAGATGTTATTAAAGAGATCTTTGCTTTAGATTTGTGTGAAGCCTTTAGTGCGAAGTTTAAATTATCTGTTTCTATAAGGAAGTCTTTGCTTTCTAAAGGGTTATTCTCTCGTAATGTGCTATTAAGATTGTAAAAAAGATAATCGATTCGATTAAGATTTTCTAGAAGACTTTTTGCATTTTTAAAGTTGATAAAAGTTATCTCTCCTTCTTTTTTAAGCTGGCTGGCATATTTTTTTGTTTCTGAAGTAAACTTGTCGATGATGATGACCTGACTTCCCTGTTCAAGCAAGGTTTGAGCTAGAAGATAACCTAAGTAATCTCCGCCATGATAGATAATGGATACTGGCACCTGAGGCTTAATTTTTAAATTTTTTCCTTTAGCCATTATCGGCGGTATCAAAAATTATCGGTACAGGAAAGAGATATGCTTTTACATTAAGCAGGTATCCCTCTTCAATTAATATAGGAATATCTAAGGATTCATAATCATCTGCAGAAATCTCAAGATTGTATTCTTTGCTTTGTAAAGCTCGGGCAATTACAGGGGCTTTCTTAAAATATTCCTCATCTAAATATATCTTACTATCTTCCACATCGCAAAGTACGGATAAAGCCCCAGTGTTGTTTTCTAAGTTATTCTGGAGGGTATAGTAAAGCAATGTACCATGCAGAATTCCCGCAGGTCCGATCTCTATTTCTATTCTGGATGTGGTATTTTTTGTAAGTTTTATACTCAATGTCTGTTTTTCATAGAAATCTTCTGAGTCAGAAATCCTTTCAAGTTCTACTGTGTAATCTCCAGGAGCTAGTTCATTGATGGTTAGAGGAGTCTCTCCATAATCTTCCCCGCCTATAGTAATATTTGCCTTCCCATTTATTGTTATAACCTCGAGGATTGTATTAGTATAAAACCGATTTAAAAATGGAATTTTTGAACTTATATTATCTATTGGAAGAAAGTATATGAGAATGGAGACAGCTAATACAGAAAGTGTAATAATGAGAACAGTTTTTAACTTTTTCATACAATCATTATATTGAATCTACCAGTTTTTGTCTATTTAATAGGAGTATTTTGATTCTGGAGACTTTTTTTTGGCAGAGAGTTCTTTTTTCTTGTTTGCGTAGTAATGAACTGCAACTATGGATAAGAGGATTAATGCTAGCCCAAAGATGACACCAAAATATCTCATTGCTCCAGTAGTAGCTATAGCAATAGAGCCAAGAAGCAAAGCCGCCCCGCTTTCCAGCAGAAGAACCTGAGTTCTGGTTAAGTTTAACTCTATAAGTTTGTGATGAAGATGGGTTGCATCATTTATCTGCATAAGTTCTTTGATAGATTTCGGCTTATGTTTGATGATTCTATTGATAATAACGAATATTGCGTCTAGGATAGGAAGTCCTAGAAGCATTATTGAAGTTGAAATTTTTGTATCGCTGATAAGAGCTAATAGAGGAAGCATAAATCCATAAACGGATCTTCCTGAAGACCCGGACATAATTTTTTCTGGGGGCATGGCGTAGAAAAGAAATGCAAGGAGTGATCCACTCATAGCTATGGACATAGTAGATGTAAGATCAGATGAGGTTCTTATACCAACTATAAATATTAATGTAAAGATAACACCAGAATAGCTTTCTAGCAACCCAGGTGAGCCGCCAACCCATTTTACCGCATTAAGACATAGTATTAACCAGCCAAATAGAATCAAATCTCCAGGAAGTGCTATAGAGACTGGAAGGTTAAAAACATTAAACTGTAAAGTATATGCTGATAAATCAAGAAGATCTTTATCGATAAAACTGATTTTTGAAAGATCTATTATCGAAAGGACAATTATTAAAACAGCCAGAAGCTGATATCCTAATTGGATTCTTGAATTAAGGTTATATATATCATCAAGGGTTGCCCCGATAATTAAGACAGTTAATGATAGAAGAATTGGTATAGTGAAAGCATTTAATTGAAAACACAGGAGAGTGATAATAAAGGCGGGTAATGTAACAGCCAGGCCGCCCAGTTTAGGGGTTTCTTTCTTATGAATAGCCTTAGCGGGATTATCAAATTCTTTTCCTTTCTGTTTCTGTCTTGGTTTATAAGTGGCTTTTATTGACCATGCGATTTTGCCTATAATAGGAGTTATTAAAAATGTTGCCAAGAAAGCTATTAATGCAATGGGCAGGAAAGCCAAATATTTTGATATTGTAGGGTTATCAATAATAGAAGTTATATAACTGGTTATATTTACAAAAAACTGATTTGGTATTGCGTAATCCATTTTAATAAAGGTTGACTAATCTTATTAACGCTATGGTTATTATTAGGTTTGCCAAAAACATTCCCAAGAGCAAGGTATTGGAAAGATCTCTCTCTTTATTATAGTACTTATTTGAGAATATTATACCAGCTGTAATTATCGTGATAGATACTACGGGTATTAGGTATATATAGTTGGTTTCTGCAAGTACCGCACTACTGTTGACATACATTTGGAATAGAGGAATCTTTTTGGGAAGATTGAAAAATTTTTCATAAATTGTATAGACCTGGGTTATAATAAGAGAGATTGAAAGAACAATAGTAAGCCACACCCAAAAGCTCTTTGTGTATTTCCTTATATCCCATTTTACCTTAAATGTCTCGACTCTCTCTTTATATTTCGTAAAGATATTTAAGGGAGATTGTCTTATCTTAAGATTTAACTGTTGCTTTTTCTGTTTAGAAACTTTTGGCATATCTTAATTATATCAAGAGTTTTTTAATATGGATACATAGTTGGATAATAGAAGCTGGGCAGGGCGTTTACCCGCTATCTCTTTTGATAAATTATAACTCTTAAGATTGTTTTTTAAAGTTTTCCTAGGGTATTTAAAAGATTTTTTAATTAATAGCTCCAAGTCTTTCACATTTACATTCCAAGATTTTCTATGAGGAGTAAATTTTACAAGAGATGTTGTTACATTAGGCTTTGGTCTAAAATTACCAGCTTTGATATCAAACAGTATTTCGAAATTTGAATATATTTCTCTTATTAAACTTAAAGGGTTTACATTTTTACTTGAGTATTTCTCAGCAACTTCTTTTTGAATGATGAAAAATGCAGGATTATTAAAGGTAGGAGAACTTATTATTTTATATATAATATCTTTTGATTTATTGAAAGGCAGAGAGCCAAAGTAAGTTGTATTAAAGTTATTAAGTTCAAAATCCAGGAAGTCTATATTATGAACCTGTGTACCCCTGTAATTATCTTGTAGGATTTGGGTGAAATTAAAATCTTTCTCTATCAATATCATTGGAATTGTAGTTGCATAGAACTCCTCAGTGAAGGCACCTTTGCCAGGGCCTATTTCTGTAATATGTTTTGGATCGCTATTTAATACTACAGTAATTATTTTTTTAATAAGTCCTGGGTTGATAAGAAAATTTTGTCCCAGAGATCTTTTTGGCGTTACTCTATTCGGAAATCCCATATACCCTGCTTTTTAATATATTGTTTGTCGCATTTTCCGCAAATCGCTGTATCACCCTTAAATTCTAAAGGGCTTTTACAGATTGGGCAGGCTAAAATATTTTCTATTTTTTCATACTTTGTTTCTTTAGATTCCCCAAGGGATTTAGCTTTAAGAAAAATACTGGGAGAGATACTTGTTTTAGCAAATATTATCTGTAGAATTCTTTCCAGGAAAGTTAAAATTTTTGTACCTAGTACCTTTTTTAGAATAGGGATTCTTAAATATGAGCAACCTAGCTTTTGTATAATTTGAAAATTGTTTTTCTCAAGAAGATTTTGTATGTATTTGGGATGGTAGTTGAGAAAGTGGACACCATCGCCTTTTGCCCCTTCTAAATGTGTAGTGGGTTGTTGATAAGGCTCTTCACTTTTTAGGCTTCTGTCGTTAGAAAATAGTGCTTTTATACGTGATTTAATATGTATTTTGTTTGGAAATTCCTGGATATATATTCCTTTCCCTTTTATTATTCTAGAAACCTTTCTAAAACACTCATCTTGCTTTTGAATGTGATGAAGAACTCTAACCATTAAACCTCCGTCAAAGGTGTCTTTCTTAAAGGGCATCTGGTAAGCGTCGGCAGCAATTAAAGATGTGTTTGGAAAGTGATTTTTAATGATTTTTTGATTTTTAAGTAGCGTTTTTAATGAATAGTCAAGTATTATGCAGTTTTTGTATCTTTTTGTGTATGTATCGGCTAGTCTGCCATAAGATCCTCCGATATCAATAAACCAGTTGCCGCTTTCCTTGTTTAGAAGCTTTCTTAAAACAATATGCTCTGCATTATTCTCATACTGCCTTCTCTGCCAGTAAGTAGAGTAATCATAGTCATAGCAATCATAATTAACTATCTTTGATTTCATCTTTTCTTTTCTCTGTTAATTTAAGAAATTCATGAAGGAGCTTTTCGCTTTCTGTAATATCTTTTCTACTTTCTGCTATAGCTATCTTCTTTTTTAGCTCTCTTTCTTTTTGGTCATAGTAATCCTTTTTTATTAGGTTATAAAGTTTATTCATATCATCTAACTCATCTATTTCTGAAAAGTGAAATATAGCGTCTTCGATGTACTCTTTGAAATCTTTTTTAAGAAGTTCCTCCTTATCGACAGATCTATTTTTTCTGATAAAACTAATGATATTTCTAATATCTTTGTTTGTAAAAAATTTTAATTTGAAATTATCTGGAATGCTTATATCATCCTGAATTAAAAGTAGTGCCAACATCTCTTCTTCTCTTGAAATCTGTTTAGTATTTTCTTGTTCTTTGTCTCTTTCTGTATAGCCGCTGTAGTCAGCCAGAGTTAGAAATTCTTTTTTAATATCATCAATTACTGCAGAATCAAAAAAGCGTATATTTGATAGAGAATTGATGTATATAGATCGCAGAGATTTGCTGGGAATTTGTGACAAGATATCTTTAACCCAGCCAAGAGTTGTAGTAATGTCTGTATAATCGGATGGATTTAGGTTTTCGACTTTTCTGCTGAAAAGAAAAGAGAATAGGTCTGTTTTCTTTTTTGTTAATGTTTTAAATTTCTCAGGATTGTCCTGTATCATCTCATCTATATCCTTGTATGGATCAGGAGAATTTCCAAATGCTTTGAACCCTATTTTTGATGTAAGAAGAAGCGCTCTTTGCATGGCTTCCTGTCCAGCTTTATCGCTATCGAAGATAAATAGGAAGTTTTTTGTAAGTTTAGAGAGTTTTTTCAATTGTTCCAAAGTTAGGGCAGTACCTAATGGGGCGACAATATTTTCAAAACTTGCTTGATGTGCAGAAATCACATCGGTTTGTCCTTCGCAGATTATCGCGAGATTCTCTTTTCTAATAGCTTTTCTAGATTCATACTGCCCGAAAAGATTCTCCTTTTTATGATATATTGGTGTTTCGGGAGTATTTATATACTTTGGCCTTTTATCTTTTTTAGATAGAATTCTTCCAGAAAAACCTATTACCTTTCCTGATGTAGATCTGATGGGAAACATTATTCTATCAAAGAATTTTGCTTGTAGTCTGTTATTTTTTAAATTAAATAGACCAGAATCTACAAGCTCCTTTTTGTTAAATTTTGAGCCTTGGTTTTGTATGTAGCTCAATAGCTGGTTTCCTCCCGGAGCATATCCGATGCCGAATTTGTAAATATTCTTTTTATCAAATCCTCTTGTTTTTATATATTCACTAGCTTTTTTGTTTTGGGAAAGCTCTAGGTAGTAATATCTAGCTGAGAGTGTATTAATTTCATAAAGTTTGGCAATATGACTGTTTATTTGGGGTTTCTGTAACTGTATACCTGCCTCTTTGGCGAGCTTCTCTAACGCTTCGGGGAAGTCAATATTTTCAATCTTTTGAATAAAGTTGAATATATCTCCAGCCTCTCCACATCCGAAGCATTTATACCTTTGGAGCTCAGGACTTACTATGAAAGACGGGGTTTTTTCCGTATGAAATGGGCAGAGTCCTATATGATTCTTCCCTGCCGGTTTAAGTTTAAGATATTTGCTTATTTGGTCTACAATATCTAGCCGGCTTTTAATTTCCTCTATCTGTATACGGTTGTCATTCATACTGTATTATATCAATTATTCGCAGTCAATTTGATTATCGTCAGAAATTTCGCAATCTAGGAAACCCACATTACTACTGTTTGAGTTTATAGTGAGTTCTTCATTATTAAAATATATTTTTGTACTGTTAATGATCCCTGTGGTCAAAGAGAATTCTTTCTCTACTTCATATTCATATTTTTGACCAGATTGAACTATTTGAGATATTTCGTTTACGCTATCAACATTAAGTTGTATCCATACTGAGGAATTAATGATTTCCAGTTTGACAATGTTAACCTGCTTTTTCTGCTTTGATGGTTCTTCTTGATTCTCCTGTACTGCTGTGTAGGTGATTTTAATAGTTTCAATACTCTCCTGAGTGCCGTTATTTTTTTTTGCTGAAAGTGTAATTAAATTAACACCGGGATTTAAAGATACCGAATATTCAAAATTCCCTTGACTATCTAAATCTATGGACTCGTCATTAATAAAGAGAGAAGCGTTTTTGTCTGTGATGCCTATAATTTCTATACTATCTTCTGTGACAGTTGAATTATTTTCGGGTGCAGTAATAGTAATTTTCGGAGGATTTTGAAATTGGTAAATTTGGTAGCTAATATAAAAGAGAATTCCAAGCAGAAAGAATGCAGAAAGTGAAACAGTAATTGCTTTTGGTCTTATTTTAAGTTTTTTTAAATTTTTACCCGTTTCACGCAGAGGAGAAGTTTTGTTGTTCGTTTCCGGAACACTCCTGCGATAGATTGCTAAGATTCTTTCTTCATTAAGATTTAGGTACTTTGAATATATTTTTATAAATCCTTGGGCATATATAGGAGAGTCAAATTTATTTAAACTATTACTCTCTATATATCGAATAAATCTAGGCTGTATTTTTGTATCAAGAGAAACTTGCTCTATTGATTTATTGAGATTCTCCCGCTGTTTTTTTAATACTTCCCCTGCTGTTGTCATATGATGTAAGTATATCAGATCCCTTTAAGATTCTAAATCTTTTGAGTCTTGTCTTAGGATTTGCTTAGGGCTTGTAACCAGAACATCCCTTGCTTTAGATCCTTGCTCAGGACCGATTGCTCCTGCTTTATACAGCTGATCCATTATTCTTGCCGCTTTGTTGTAGCCTATCCTTAATCTTCTTTGCAGATATGATGCTGATGCCTTTCCTGCACTGACAACGAGATTCAGGGCTTCTTCAAATTCATCGTCTCTTTCAAGGGGTTCCCCTTCTGATTGAGAACTTGGGCCCTCTTTGATCGCAGAGGCTAGCTCTTCAGAGTATTCTATTTTTTCACCCTTTACCTGATCCTTTATGAAGTTAAGAATACTTTCAGTATCTTTGGTATCTGTCAGAGTCCCTTGGATA
>Ga0272443_10002658_pt1 | contig 22368 bp, 13 predicted proteins | sample SSMAcet12_FD_193581 | JGI IMG/M metagenome (GOLD analysis project Ga0272443, IMG submission 193581) | Marine sediment archaeal communities from Little Sippewissett salt marsh, Falmouth, MA, United States - SSM-Acet-12 | ecosystem: Environmental > Aquatic > Marine > Wetlands > Sediment ...
CTTGGCCTTCTCGCAGGCCTCCTTGAGGCGCTGCAGCGCCATCGGGTCCTTGCGCAGGTCGATCCCCTCTTTCTTGCGGAACTCCTCTGCCACGTACTTGATGAGCTCCTCGTCGTAGTCGTCGCCGCCCAGGTGCGTGTCGCCGTTCGTGCTGAGCACCTCGAAGACGTTGTCGCCGATGTCCAGGATCGAGATGTCGAACGTCCCGCCGCCGAGGTCGAAGACGGCGATCTTCTCGTTCTTCTTCTTTTCCAGCCCGTAGGCGAGTGCAGCCGCCGTCGGCTCGTTGATGATCCGCTCGACCTTCAGGCCCGCGATCTCGCCGGCGTCCTTGGTCGCCTGGCGCTGCGAATCGTTGAAGTAGGCCGGCACGGTGATGACCGCGCGCGTCACCTGTTCGCCGAGATAGTCCTCAGCCGTCTTCTTCAGGTCGCGCAGGACCATCGCGCTGATCTCGGGCGGCGTGTACTGCTTGCCCTTGACCTCGACCTTGACCAGTTCGCCCTCGCCGCCGACCAGCGTGTAGGGCACCGTCTTCTCCTCGGAGTGCACCTCGTGGTGGCGGCGCCCCATGAACCGCTTGATCGAAAAAACGGTGTTCTGGGGGTTGGTCACCTGCTGGTGCTTGGCCGGCTGGCCGACGAGGATCTCACCCTTGTCCGTGAAAGCGACCACCGATGGCGTCAGCCGCGCGCCCTGCGCGTTGGTCAGCACCTTCGGCGACCCTCCTTCCATGAGGGCCACCACCGAGTTGGTCGTCCCGAGGTCGATTCCGATGATCTTGGCCATGGTTGTTGAACTCCCTTAACGGTCTGACTCGCTCAGGCCCTTCGCCGCAACCGGGCGGCTCGTCCCGCGGCGCATGCATTGTCACCGGCGCGCCACCCTGTCGCGCGTCGGTGACCCGAAAACGCCGGACACCGACGGATTCCCTGCCTCAAACGGCCTTGCAAAAGTGGTGCCAGAAGGGCGCCCAACCGCAAATGCGAACATAACCTTTTTATTCACAATATGTTGCAGAGCTTCCCCGAAATTGGCCGATAGTATTCGGGACGTGACTACCTGCCAGAGTGGCAGCGCGGCGGATTTCACGTTTGGCACGCCGGCAGGTCGAGGTAGAATACACCGCCATGTCAACGTCCCACAGAGCTTTCGACACGATGCAGGGGGCGCGACTGCCTTCCGTTCGTCAGCTTTCGGTCTTTCTGGACAACCGCGTCGGGCAACTGCTGCGGCTCACCCAGCTTTTCGAAAACAGGGACATCCGCATCCTCGGCCTGTGCGTGGACGATTCCGTCGATTACGCCGTCGTCCGCATCCTTTTCGACGCTCCCGACGAGGCCATCACGATTCTGCGATCTTCCGGCTTCGTAGTCAGCGTCTCTGAAATAATCGCTGTCGCACTTCCGCCCGGCAAGAACGGCCTGCTGGCGGTCTGGAAATGCCTGCTCTCCTGCGAGCTGAACATCGGGTACTGTTACCCGCTGCTGGCAGCTCGGCTTGGCCCGACGATCGCCCTGTCCGTGGACGACCTGCGGATCGCAACGGACACCCTCATCCGCCACAAGTTCGAGGTCCTCGGCGAAGCGGATCTCCGCAACCTGTGATCTTTTTCTTACCTTGGTCTGGTTCGGTTTTGAATCGGAAGCCGTCAGGACGGGAGCGTTAGCTGAGCCCGCCTCGATGCCCTGGTGATCGGCCTCCGCGGGATTTGACTGGGTAGGGCCGGAGTTGAACCGGCGACACACGGATTTTCAGTCCGTTGCTCTACCAACTGAGCTACCTACCCGGAACGCCTTGTTCGACAAGGCGCTGCGACGGTCCCAGTTTATGTCCACCCCGGGCCGGCGGTCAAGACGGCGACGGGGGCGTGCGGACAGCATCGGCCGGCACGCGACGGCTGAATCTTTTCGACCGCCGCCGGCTCGAAAAGGCCCCCCTTCGCGTCGTTACAGGTAATGCTTTCGCGCGAGGCGGAGCGACTCCTGGAATTTTTCGTTGTGGTCGGCGGCTGCACGAAAGTCGGCCAGCAGCGCGTCCATTTTGCCCATGAGTCGACGCTGCGACCGCGGCGCGCACCGCACCAGCACGTACTGCGCCAGCAGCGGCAGCGTCAGCGAGGCGCACGAGTAGACCACGACGTTGTTGACGCGCGCGTCCTTGACTTTGCCCCAACTCCGCGCCTCGGAAGGCGTCGCGCCGCTCAGGCCGCCCCACTGCGGCGTGTCCACGCCGAGTTGGATGAAGTAATCGTGCCCGCCGCGCGACTCGTCCATGAAAATCTGGTGGAGCGTCGGCTGGGTCTGCATGTAAAAGTTCTTCGGCGAGCCGCCCCCCACGATGACCACGCCGTTCCGTTCGGCCGCCCGAACAATGGCAGCCGTCTCGATGACGTCCTTCAGCGGGTCGATCTGGATCGGCTGACCGTAAAGGTGAGGCACGGTCAGGTTCATCGCGATCGACGAATCGCCCGGCGACGACGTGTAGACGGGCACCTCGAAGCCGGCCGCCGTCGCCAAGAGCGACCATTCCGGCTTGGGCGCCGTCTTCTGCACCTGCTTGCCTAACTGGTAATGAAATTCGGCCGTCGACATCGGCCGCTCGTGCTCGATCTGCCGCACCGTCTGGAGAATAATGCGGTCGGTGGCCATCAACGTGTCCTCGTCCTCGATGAACACGTCGTAGATCCGCGCAACGCCCTTTTGAGCCAGCTCGTTGTCGTCGACCATGAAATGGCCCTGCATCATCGGGCGCAGGAACGGCCGATGCAGGTCGTGGTAGAGGTTCGCGCCCGTCGAGATGATGCAGTCGACGAAGCCGGCCTTGATCAGGGCGGTAATGACACCGCTCATCCCGATCGGCGTCATCGCGCCGGCCAGCGTCAGGCAGATCGTCGCGCCCTCCTCGATCATCCGCCGATAGAGACCGGCCGCCTCGGCCAGCCGGCGAGCGTTGTAACCGGACCGCGCATAGACCTCGTCGATCAGGTCGGCCACCGTCCGAGCCTGGTCCAGATCGAGCGGGTCGATCATGGGCAGATCCATTTTTTCAGCCTTGCGGGGCAGTTCCGTCATGGGCGGCGGCGTATTCGGTCGGGTTTGGGTCATCGCTTGGCTCCTGTGGGACCACGTTTCTCCCGTGGCCAGCCACAAGATAACCCAAACCGGACGGTTTTGCAGGAAAGACGGCGACTTGCAATGGCGAAACACTTCAACGGTCGGCCTTGCCCACCCTTTCCGGGCCATCCGCGCGGCGATGGCTTTTCCCGATTCCCTGTCGCGCATCGCCCCCCGCCCACAGGGCCGTACAGGCAAAGCCCGCGGCTTGTTAAGAGCGACCACCGATTGGGAAACGCCCTGATTTGCGATCCAGAGGGAGGAAGCTCACGACATGCCGACCAGTGCGGCTGGGAAAAATCAGGGCCGTCACCCGCCGGGTGCAGGCGACGGCCCTGCGGTTTTGTTAAGAGGATCCGAGCTCGCCGAAACCCGGACCCTCCAAGCCAGGCTGACCGCCCCTTGCAGGGGCGGAAGACCCCACAGCCTCTGGAGTACTATCGTTCCAAAGGTCCCCGCGCTTGAGAAGCCGCCGCCGGGGGCGGTCCCGATGCGAAAACGAACGTATGTTCTTTAACTGAAATGAATTACAGCTGGTTACCTGGGTTCGGGAGGTTTATCTGCGTTGAAATTTTGTTTCACAGGCCGACGGGCTCGACGATGCGGATGTAGTCGGGGTCGTCGGTCCCCAGGCCGCGCTTGGCCGCGGCATGGACGTGGGGCAATCGGCCTCGGTCGTCGCCGATGGCGGGCAGACCCGCTTCGGCCCGGCGCGCGTTGAGGACGTCGAGTGCGACGGTGTCAGCCGCGACCGGGTCGGTGCTCACCAGCAGGCCGGCGTAGGGCCAGATACACTCGCGGTACACGAGCGGCCCCCGGTCGAAGACGCCGCGCAGGCCGTTGACGATATGGAGCCGCAGCTTCGAACGGATGGCCGGCACGGCCAGCAGGTCGGCCAAGTGCGGTGTGCAGGCCTGTTCGTAGAAGGGTCCCTGCCGCTGGACGAACGGCAGGGAGGCGTTTTTGATGCAGCCGGCGATCCCGCAGACGTTATCGGTCGCCAGCGTCGGCACGTTGACCAGCACCGTGACCTGCTCGAGGACTGCGGCCAGCTTCACCTGGATATCGCCCACCTGGGTGGGCTCCGACTGCCAGCCGAATGTGCATGGCCGGGTGCCGAGCGTCTCGGCCACGCGCGTCGGGGGGCCGATCAGAACGACCCGTTCGCGGGCGACGTCGGCCTGTCCGAGCGATCGGACAAGCTGGCCGGCCAACGGGGCGCCGGTGCCCAAGGGTTCGAAACCCACGGCATCCAGCGCGATGCCCACCACGTCATCCGGGCCGACCAGGCGGCGCCACGCTTCGGCGGGTTTCTCGACCTTCACGGCCAAGCACAGAGCGCGGTGCAGTGCGGTCAACAGGGCGTTCTCGTGAAGACGCGGGCCGGCCAGGATCATCGGGTCGACCGCGCGGGCAACGAGGGACTTGGCTTCGGGCGGTACCGGCCGGGTAGCCGGCAGATTCTCGAGGTCGGGCAGGTTGAAGGGTGCCTGCCGCTCAGGCGACACGCCGAGCCCGACACGGGCCGCAGTGGCCAAGAGCCCGCACCGACCGAGTTGCGTCAGGAACGTTCGGCGATCCACGATCCCTCTACTCCCACGAGTTACTCGTCATCAGCCCGCCCGTGATCAGCCTTCAACGTACACCGAACGGTTGACGTTGACCGATTGGAAGCTCGTAAACCCAAACAAATGCAGGCTTTAGCCGGCGTTATCTCCTGAACGCGAGGTCCCATGCGGTTCCAGGCTGAAAATCGCAAACGACAAAATGTCTGTACCACCCCGGCCATGGACTACCTCATTGGCCGTTGTAGACGGCTGCAGGCAAATCGTTTGACACTGGCCGAAGAGCCACCTACTCTTATCGGCCCGGACAGTGGCAATCGCTGAATTCCGTATCTTGCGCTTTTTCACCAGACTACCCTTTTTTCGTTGCATCGAGGTTTTTTCATGAGCGGTAAAGGGCATACGAAGGCGGATTTGGATGCGGTCAAGGCGACTTTGGCCTGCTACGGCCAAGAGCATCTGCTGGCCCATTGGGAGCGGTTAAACGATACGCAGCGCGACGCGTTGTTGGCCGACATCGCCCGAATCAATTTTCCCGCCATTGCGCCGCTCATCGAGACCCACGTTCGGCGGGAGCCGACCTTCACGCCACCTGCCAAGCTCGAACCGGCCCCTTACCTGCCGGCCCGGCCGGACCTCGAGCAGGTCGGGCGTTATGCCGACGCGGTCAAGCAGGGCGTGGAACGCATCCGCAAGAATCGGGTGGCGGCCTTCACGGTGGCCGGCGGCGCGGGGACCCGGCTGGGCTTCGACGGGCCCAAGGGCGCGTTTCCCATCTCGCCAGTCAAGAATAAACCGCTCTTCCAGCTTTTCGCCGAGCAGATCATCGGGACGAACCGCCGTTACGGCTCTGACCTGCGGTGGTACATCATGACCAGCCCGTCGAACGACGCCGCGACGCGCCGCTTTTTCGAGGAGCACGACTATTTCGGCCTTTCGCCGCAGCGCGTCCGTTTTTTTCAACAGGGTGTCATGCCCGCCTTCGACCGGGAAGGCCGAATCCTGCTCGACACACCGGACCGTATCGCGTTTTCACCCGACGGTCACGGCGGGAGCCTGCTGGCGCTGAAGCACTCCGGCGCGCTGGCCGAAATGGCCGAGGGCGAAATCGAGGCGATCAGCTATTTCCAGGTGGACAACCCGCTCGTGCATGCGATCGACCCGCTGTTTCTGGGGCTGCACGCGACGACCGGCTCGGAGATGTCCAGCAAGACGATCCACAAGGCCGACGACCTCGAGCGCGTCGGCAACTTCGTGCTGGCGGACGGCAGGGTCACGGTGATCGAGTATTCCGATCTGCCCGAGGAACTCGCGCATGCCCGGAACCCGGACGACTCTCGCAAATTCGACCTCGGCAGCATCGCCATTCACGTCCTGAGCCGTTCGTTCGCCGAGCGTCTGACGGCCGACGAATCGCATTTCGGTCTGCCGTGGCACCGGGCGGTCAAAAAGGTTGCCTATCTTGACGCGCAAGGACGTCGCATCGAACCTGATGCGCCCAATGCGATCAAGCTGGAAGCGTTCGTCTTCGACGCGATCCCCCATGCGGCCAACCCCTTGATACTCGAGACGTTGCGAGCCGAAGAGTTCAGTGGGGTCAAGAACGCGACCGGCGTCGACAGTGCCGAAACCGCGCGGCGGGATATGAACCGCCGGGCGGCCGCCTGGCTGGAGACCGCCGGCTACGAGGTGCCGCGCAAGCCTGACGGCGAGCCGGACGGCCTGTTCGAGATCAGCCCGACGCTCGCCCTGGACGCGGACCACCTCCGCGAGGTCATGGTCGAGCCCCCCCGGATCACGCCGGGCGGTTCGCACTACTGGCAATGAGCCACGCCTTGCTTCGGCTCCCGATCCCTCCACCGGCCGATCGGGCGACACGGCCCACCGACAACAACAAAGCACCCGATTCGGAAATGCCCGATAAAATCATTGCAAATCAAATAAAGTCTGGTACATTGTTAGACGCGCGGTCCCGGCAGCGTCTGTGCTGGCACATCGACCGCAATTCGCGGCGGCTTCGACTTCGGGTAGTGACGGAACGCACAGCATCGCGCCGTACGCCCACTTTGCAAGGATGATCCCATGAGCCAGCCAAGAAAAGGTGTACTTTTAATCGTCGATGATGAGCCGCTCAAACGCATCACCCTCCAGATCGAACTCTCGCAGGCCGGCTATGAGGTCCACGAGGCGGCCGACGCGCCGGCGGCCCTGCGTGTGCTGGAAAGCCGGCCGATCGACGTGGTCATTGCCGATCTGCGGATGCCGCAGATCGACGGCCTCCAATTGCTCGAGCAGATCAAGGGACGCTGGCCCCAAACGCATTTTCTTCTCATGACGGCCTACGGGTCGGTCGAGTCGGCGGTGGCGGCCATCAAGCGCGGCGCCTACGACTACCTCACCAAGCCGTTTCGTTCCGAGAGCCTGCTGGAAAAACTCGAACGGCTCCACGTCGCCCGGCCCTGGGCCACGGACACGACGCAGGAGCACCCGGACCATGAACAGTACGGCCCCATGGTCGGACGCAGCTACGCGAGCCGTCAGCTTTTCAAGCGCCTCCGCGCGATCGTCGACAGCCGGCGGCCGGTTCTGCTGAACGGCGAGGCCGGCACGGGCAAGACGCTCGCGGCCAGGACGATCCACCAGCTCAGCGGTCGCCGCGAGAGGCCGCTGGTCACCTTCGACGCCACGCTCGGCGAGTCCTCGGCCGAGGTGTTTCAGGAACTGCTCGAACGAGCGGACGGCTCGACGCTGCTCGTGCACGGCGTGGACATGCTGACACGACCGCTGCAAAAACGCCTCGCACGCGTTTGCGAACAGAGCACCACCGAACAGGGCGCCGACACCCGTATCGTCTGCACGAGCCGGCGCGACCTCGGTACGCGCGTCGAATCGGGGGCGTTCAGCCGGGATCTTTATTACCACCTGTCAGCCACGTGCATCTTCGTCCCCCCGCTTCGCGATCGGCGGGAGGACATCCCCGTCCTGGCTGACCACGTTTTGCAGCGCAGCGGCCTGACGGGGGACGGCCCGGCCGACGCCGAAAACCCGATCCGGCCGACGCTGACGGCCGGTGCGCTCGAACTGCTGGTCAACTACGACTGGCCCGGCAACGTGCGCGAGCTCGAACACGTCGTCCACCGGGCGGCGGCCACGGCACGGAACGGCCGCATCGAGGGGGACGACATCCAGTTGCCGTTGCCCGTGGGAGCCGGCGGTCGGACAAGCTGGTCCGGAGACGGTTCCGACGAGCCGCGCGCCGCCTCGCTCACCGAGACGATCGCCGGCATCGAACGCGGTCTCATCGAGTCGGCCCTTCACCGGGCCGCGGGCAATCAGGCGCGGGCCGCCCAGTTCTTGGGCATCCCCCGAACCACCCTCCGCGACAAGATGGCCAAGTACGGGATGACGGGCCAGCCCGAGCAACCTTCGACCCGGCCCACCTGAATCTCCGCTGTACGAAAAAATGGGTTTTCTTGACAGTCCGCCGTCCGATGTCCAAGATGATCCGCGTGAGCCGATGCCAGGGCTGCCGGGGAGGGATGGAGGCGTTGGCCGCCGGCGGCCGGCGAGCAGCTACCGCAAAGCCGGGAACAGTCGGCAGAGGAAGGGATTCCCGTCCATTCGTAAAAAATTGAGAACCGGGCGGGGTCTTGCGCGGTACAATACAGGAAAGGCGGCCACGGGGTGGCGGTCCCCTGCGGCCGGCTACGGGAAAAGCCAGGTAAATCGGCGTGCCCCGAGGCAAGCATGGGACGGACACCGGCCGGCGTCTTTGCCCAAGTCGCTTCCCCAAGAGGTGCCGTCCGGAGACCCCATCCGGCATGCTGGCCGGGCCGGCGGTCACGCTGCAGCTCAAGGTCAAGCCGCTCGCGGCGGGAGGCTGGAGATGATCCGTAACCCGATGCGTCGGATGCCCGGTTTTACGTTGATCGAGCTGCTGGTGGTCGTGGCGATCATCAGCCTGCTCATCGGAATCACGCTGCCCGCCTTGCGCGGCGCCCGCGAGTCCGCGCGCCGGACGGCCTGCCAGAAGAACCTCGCGACGATCGGCTTTGCGATCCAGGACTACCTGCTCCAGAGCAGGGACATTTTTTTCACCGCCCGGCGGATGCGGCACGACGAGGAGCAAAGGGCCGAGGTCGACCCGCTCTACGTTGAGCGCCCTTCGTTGCCCGAGGTGTTGACCCGCCAACTGCGGGGCAAAAGCGAGGTCTTCCTCTGTCCGTCCGACAAGAACACCGAATCGCCTCTCGATGTGGTACCCACGGATCGTTACTACGATTACGAGGACTCCAGCTACGAATGGGAGACGACGCTGAACGGCAAACGGTTGCACACCCGCGGAATCCTTTTGCCCGTGTCAGGGGGATGGCAGTTGTTCCGCTCGCACGATCTCTGGATGGTCTCGGACTTCGAGTCGTTCCACGGACCGTCCGGCAAGAAAGGTTCGCTGAACTCGCTTTTTGCCGACCTGCGGGTCGCGTCGCCTTAGCCGTTCCCGGAGGCACCGACGGCCCGGCAGGTGACGAATCACTGGGGTGAGGTGGTCCTGTGGCAAAAGCAGGCAAAAAACGCGCGAAATCCAAAAAGGCCCAAAACAAAGACCCTTTGCTCTCGCCGCAGACGCGCTACGCCTTGATCGTCGGCGCGGCCGCGGTGGCGGTCCTGGTCGGCGGCTGGTGGGCGTACATGAAACTGACGACGATCCCCCCGCCGGCGCTGGCGACGACCCCCCCTGAAAAAGTGGCTGCGTACCTCGGCGACACGCGGGGTTTCGCACGGCTGTCGATCCCACGGCGCGAGGAGTTTCTCGTTGAGGTCGCCCAGCAGCTCGACAACGATGAGGAACGATTGGCCTTCAACCGCGCGGTGCGCCAGATGACCCGCCGGGAACAGGAAACCCTGCTTGACGCGACGTTCGAGGTCTTCCAGACCCGCGTCATGGACATGGCGGAGAAGTACAACCGCCAGCCGACCCAGCGCGCCAAGACCGCCTTCGCCCGCCAGGCCATCCAGAACTTTCGTCAGATGCAAAGCAGGCTGAGCGGCCACGGCAATCCCGATATGAGCGTCGGTCGGCCGTTTGAGAAGTTCGTCCCGCAAAGCAGCGAGCAGTGGCAGAGGATGCTCGTCACGCGGACAACGCCTTCCGAGCGGGCCAAGGCCCAACCCTTGATCGAAGAGTTCATGAAACTCGAGCGCGAGCCGACCGAGTCCGCCAATTAGGCCGCCTCGTGACGCACAATCCGAGCCGCCTCTCACAAACTCGCTTACAAAGGGGTAGGCCCAGGCCGATATCGCCGACCACCGGGTCAGGGCGCCGTCTGGCCGTCCGGCAGGCCGAAACGGTGTCGGTCTCCCGGCAACGCCACGGGAGCGACAACCGGTTCGGTGGGAGCGCCCGGCGGAACCAGGATGATTTCCTCGCCTTTTTTCAGGTCGAGTTCGACGCGATCGTCAGCCAACCTTGTCACCCTCACCGGCCGGCCCGCCGTCGTGCGCGGGGCGTCGGGGAACTCGAAGCCCAGCAGGTTCGTCTGAAGGCGGCACGGCTCGCCGGCCTGCGAGCCGATGCGAACGAACCGCGCCTTTCCCGCACGTCGCGCGGCGCTGACCAGAAAAGCCCCCTCGGTGCGGAAGTTGTGGATCGTCACGTCCGCCCACGTGTCGGGGACGGCCGGGAAAACGCGCAGGACACCGTCCCAACTCTGAATGAGCATGTCGTGGACCGACTGGGCGCCGGCCAACGGCGTCTCGATGCACGGGCCGCTCTCCTCGTACATCGTGTTGGCACCGAGGAAACGCTTGAGGCTGTCGAGCATCTTAAGGGCCCGGTTGCCATCGCCGAGTGCGGCCGCCATCGAGCTGCCCGTGGTGTAGGAATAGCCGCAGAAACGGTCGTCGAGGCTTTGCCAGTGATCGAGCGAGCGCGTGATCATCGCACGCCCGCCCGCCTGATCGACATTGACCAGGTAGAGCGGATAGATCATCAGCAGATGAGAGAAATGCCGGTGCGAGTTCGCGTAGGGCATGCCGCGGCCGATCATGAAGCCGTTCTCGTCGGTCGGGTAGTCGACGAGCCGTTCGAGTACCTCCCGCCAGCGCGGCAAAAGAGGCTCGTCGATCCCGAGCCGGTCGGCCGAGGCGATCAGCGTCCGGCAGCCCCACCGAAGCAGGGCCAAGTCGATGTTGCAATCCGCGGCCGCCCCGTATTCGGGCGAATGGCTTATGGGAAGGTGGTATCGTCCGCCCTCGCCCTCCTCGAGGACGCACAGGTAGAAGTTGATCGAATCGCGCAGCAGGGGATAGACCACGTCGCGCAGCATCTTGTCATCCATCGCGTGCCGATACTGCAGCCAGACGTTGTGCAGCGTCCAGGGCAGGTTGCACAGCTCGTAGGCGTCCGGATCGACGGACGGTCCCGTGTGCATCGGGCAGTAGCAGTCCTGGCCCGTCGCCCGGCCGATGCCCATGACGCCGGGGGCGCGAAACTTCGGCGGGACGTTGGCCAGAAGGTTGCGCCGGTTCCTGTCGAGGTGGCGCGACAGCGAATCGGCCAGCTCGAGCCGGTTGGCGGCATACAGCGGCCAATAGGTCAGCTGCACGTTGAGGTTCCACCACGCGCCGGGCCAGGGCGTGATCTGAAGCCAGGGGCCCATCAGGTCGATGAGCGCGCGGTCGCCGCGCGTCGCGCTGGCGAGCTTGTACATCTGGATCCAATAAAACCCTTCCCAGTAACCATCGGGAACCGACACGAAACTCGCCGGCCAATAGGCGTGCCACCAGACACGATGCGTTTCAATGAGTTGCTCGACGGGTTCGGCCCGCGTGCGGTCGACGACCTCGACGGCCTCCGGAAAGGCGGTCGCATCGGGGAACGAGTGGGCGACACTCACGTAGAGCGTTCGTTTCGGACCGTCGTTGCGTTCGTACCAGGCCGTCGCCGTCATCCCGCCCACCAGCAGCGGTTGAATGCAGACGCGTACCGGCCCGGCACTCTCGTAACGGGCCGGCGGGTTGGACAGGTAGCCGTCCATGCCGCGCCCCCATCGCTGGCGAGGGCTGTCGGCCTGCTCGGCGTTCCACACGAATCGACAGTCGCGCTCGCCGGCGTCCGGTTCGATCTCGACGAGGATGAGCATTTCTTCGGCGTGGACGATAGAGCGGTAGTCGATGCGGCCGCGGTCCGTGCGGATCGTGCCCGTGGCCTCGGCGTTGTAAAGGTCGAGCCGTCCCCGGCCACCCTCGATCGCGCCGACCGTCTCGAGCGTGAAATAGCCGATGGGCAGCCGGCAGCGCGTGAACATCGACATGCCGTAGGAGTCGTCGCGGTGGTCCTGGACGTCGCAGCGGCCCACGTCGAAGCGGACCGCGCGCACGTTCTCCTGGCGGATGAGCGTGCCCATCATCCCGTTGCCCAGGAACGGCCCTTCGAGCCAGGTCTGCGGAAGGCGGTCCCAGATCGGGTCATGCCGGCCCAGAAATGTCGACCAGTCGACGTCCACGCGGACGGAGTCGGAGGCCGAGGCCACTCCGCCGCCGGCCGCCAGCAGCACGAACCACGGCAACCACCACCTTGCCGACGGAATGAAGCGCGTCATGATCACCCCTCGTGTCGCTTCGGTTGCTTCACGGCGCGAGGCGCGCCGCGATCATCAGGTCCCCGGCCCGAACGTCGCAGCGGAACAGGTCCCAGGTGTGGGCGTATTCCTTGAAACCCTGGCCGCTACTGTAGAAGATCGTCGCCCGGCCGTCGACGACATGGATCTGCCCGGTCGGGTCGGTCACGAAGCGGGGAAACAACCGTTCGCCGAAACGCGGGCCGCGCGTGTCGATGGCGGCGATCTGAGGGAAGACCTCGCCGGGCGTTCGGGCGGCGGCGTCCTGTGGAAACAGGCCCGTTTGCGAGGCGAGCAGCCCCAGCCGCCCCGTTCCGTAGGCCGGCCGAATCAGAAACAACCACGGGCGCAGGTACGCCACCTGGCTCTGGGCGAAACGGGCGACCGCGCCGGCCGGCACACCTTGCTGGCCCGTGATCGTCGCCAGGAATGTTGGGAAAACGCGGGCATTGCGGAAAAACGGGTTGTCCGCCTCGACGCGCACCTGAAAATCGCCCGGTCCCGTACAGGAATCGACGCAGTGCATGACGAAGCGGCCGTCCGCGAAAAAGACGGACGGTTGGCCGATGCCGTAACGCTGTGCGCCGGGCCTACTGTTCCAGGCCGGCGCGGTAAGGATCGGTTGCGGGTCCGTATCGGATGGATGCTTGCGCCACCGTTTGCCATCTTGCGAGGTGGCCAGAAAGATCTGGTTGTGATACTCGCCCAGGACGCGCACCTGCCCGTCGTCGCCCCGGCCGCAGATGAAATGGGACGGCGCCTCGTAATACATGTAAAAGGTGTCGCGCACCCGGATGACGGATGGACAGCCGACGTGGTTGCGCTCCTGGGCGCTCTCGGCCGGAGCCAGGACCAGGCACGGGCCCCCGGCGTCCAAACCACAGCTCTCCGGCGGGCCGGCGTCGTCGTCACCGGTAATGTGCCATGTCCGGCCATCGCGGCTCTCGGCGTAGTAAATCCGGTCGCCGTAATCGGGATAGGTGAACTCGAAGGGTTGCCCGTCGGCCAGCGTCGTGCGGTAGGCGAATCGCTTCTCGTTGGCTCCTCCGAGCCGGACCCACCACATCCGGTAGAGGCCTTCATCGTTCATCACCGACGGACCCCAGTCGTAACGGCCGGTATCGCCGTCGGCCGGCTCGTCCTGGATACGGAGGGTTTCCACGGGTTGGATCACCGGGCCGGCCGCCATCGCGATACGCGTCGCTCCGACTCCCGCCGCGAGCGCTCCGAGCCCTGCCAGCCACCACACCAACCGAATGAAGCGCACCATAACTTTCCCTTCGTGTTGCCTCGATCGCTTTGCGGCACGAGACGCGTTGCGGAACATCAGTGCGTTCACTTTGGTTGTAGCGCCAATGATCGCCAAGAAGCTGCAGCTCAGGTGCATCCAGCTGAAAAAAGAGGGATAGTCTTTGTCTTGAACGTCAGAAACGCGTGCTTTCCCGGTAAAGAGAGCCGCCCGCCTCGATTACAGTCGACGGGTTTGCGGCGCAGAGGATGCGATACCTGCGGCCCGAGCACCCGGCGGGAGGCGTCCGTGCCGGAGCGCGGTGGATGTCGGCTCCGTGAACATCTGCAGCCACCGCTGAGAAGGGGCCTGCCGGCTTGCGGCAAGGTAGTACCCCGGCCGCCTCATCAAGCCGCCGCACCGGACGAAACGTGACACCCACTCCAATGAGCAGGGATCCTAGGAACCACCCGGACGCAAGTCAAATAATCATCATCGTACCGGTCATGGCAACTGCTCGGCACCTGCACACGAAAAAACGGAGGAGGTTTCCGGGCGGAAACCTCCTCCGAAGTAAACGCAACTCTCAGACTCGCTCAAACTCCGTCACTGTCCTGCGGCCACCCGTCAGGGCGTGCAGTAAATGAGGTTGATGACGTCATCATACTGCACATTGGCGCCCGTGTAGCAGTTCATGAACTCCACGAAGTCGAAAGCGTCCACGTCGCCATCGGGAGTAGGCGAGCCCGTATCGTCCACACGATCGAAACATTCACAGTAGCCGGCCAGAATCCCGCCGCCGGCACCGGTGTAGCACGACTGCCAGATGCCGAAGTCCGCCTGGTCCACGTCGCCGTCACCGTCCGCATCGGCGAAGGGATAACGGCAGCAGAGCGTCTCGGAACAGAGCGTGCCGTAGCCCTCGAACTGACCGTCCTGGGCTGCGCAGGTCACGTCATCCGTCTCGATGCAGCTCAGGTCCGGCAGGCAGCATGCGCCTGAGGTGGTGCCGACCTCGCCGCCGAGCACCGCCGGCCGATCGAGCCAGGTGGGCATCCAGCGAGTCCCAGACCCGTAGACTTGCGGGTAATTCCAAAGAGTGGGTTCACCCACAAGCTCCCATTCCAGGGTCGTGTCGTTGTATTCCCACTTGCGGCCCGGCCCCGTCCCCATCGAGACCGTGTTGAACGGGCCGAGGTATTTCCGTTCCAGCACGGCGTCGAACGCGTTAACGAAGCTGACATCTTGGCCGTCACCGTGCTGAGTGGCGATCATCGTGACAATGTAGGTGTTGGTCCTGATCTCCATTTCGAAGAACGCCTGCCCTCTGGCGTAGTTGAAATCGCCACCGTATTTGACCGCGGGTTTGACGTTGCTTCGCAGATCCCACCACCGGTTGCCGTCGAACGTGTTGGAGTGGTAGTGGTGCGGCTTCCACGGCCAGATGTCCTCGCACGGGTTGCGGGACGTCTGGGCGAACATGCCCCAGGCCAGACTCTTCCACACCTGCTGGGTGTCCAGGGGCGGGCTCGGCACGGCGATCTGGCCGCTCAGCCACTGCTGGTTGACGATCGGATAAATCGGTTCGACCCAGCAGTCATTGTCGGACGTGCAGGTATTGCCCGCAAAGAGGCCGCTCTCACACGTAGCGTCCGCACTCTGCAAGCAAGGGCGCTGGCAGTATTCATTGCTTTCGCAGAACTGACCATCGTACACGCCGCCAACGCAGGCACTCGCGCTGCAATCGGCGTCCGTCGTGCAGGAATTACCCTCGTACGGGCCGCCGACACAGGAGCGGCAGTCAGAGTCCGTGGTGCAGGCATCGAAGGGGGCTTCGCTGCAGGTCTGGCCGCAATCGCCCGGCGTGAAGGGATCACAGGCCTGTCCATCATTCGGCCCGCCTATGCAGATGAATTCGCCCATTGGATCATTGCAAGGCCACACCACGCACGACGACCCTTCGCACGTACCTTCGTTAAATGCACAATAGACCTGACAGTCGAGATCTTCGGTGCATGTCTGGCCATCGTACGGGCCGCCGATGCACGTGCCGCCCGTGTCACAGACACCCGAGCTGTTGAACTGGAGGCAGTTGCAGTCGTTGTAGCCTCTCGACCATTCCACGCATTCAGCCTCGACGAAGTCGGTCGAGGCCCGCTCGTTCGGGTCGTCCGCCCCGCTGTCCAACCGAATCTCGACATAATGCGGGCACATCCACGGGTGGCCCGAGAGATCGTTCTGCGCCCTGTGGTAATACCAGTAGCGGAGGAAGATCGGGTTGTCGTCCGTACCGAAGAGCAGGTCCGCCTCCGGATCGCCGAAATGTTCGGCGATTGCCTGGGTCATGTCGAAACTGTGATAAACAGTCCGATCATCGGGGAACAGGATAACGTTGGGCGGCGTCATCCAGCCTTCATAGCTGTCATCCCAGAACCGACCCCACCAGCCGCCCGTCGGCTCGTTGACGACACTCGCGGAGCCTGCGGCGATCATCCTGCCCCAGTGATACGTATCGTCGCGGAACCACTGCCCGGATGGCACGTCCCCCGCGCCGCACATGTTGTCGGGCGTCGGTGGATAGCCGGGCCAGACGCCGTCCGGGGCACCGGCCAGACGATTGAACTCGCAGTAGGTGTTGAAGTCGTCGCACCAGACGATGTCGGCCGAGTTGATCATGGGGAAATCGATGCTCTGCTGCTGCGAGTCCAGGATGCCGTCAGCCAAATTATCCTTCGCGGCAATGCAGCGGTCGGAGATCGCATCGTAGTTCAGCCGCACGCGATAGCTTGCGTCCGATTGCTCCCAGTCCAGGACTTCAACCGGGTCGGAGGTGTCGTGGGCGGACCCCCAGAGTTTCTGATTGCTGGCCGGGGCCCAAGCGGGCTTGACCGTGAACGTGAACGTCACGGTCCGCTGAGTGCCGCTCGCGCTCGTCGAGCAGCTGACCGGTGTGACGTAAGTCGTGCCGCCGTAATCGGCGGTCCTGTAACCCCAGCGGCCTCCGCCGGTTGCATCACCGGCAAGAGTCCAACTGTCGGGCACCCCCTCGAAATAGTAGATGTCCGCGTCCGTTGCCCCCCATGCGAGGTAGCCGCGCGCTCCGGTTTCGCTCCAAGGGGTTGTGTAGTCATGGAGCATCGTCCGCATGGAAGCGATGGCACCCTCGCCGCTCGTGTGATCGACGACGAGAGTTACCGTGTAGGCGGTCACGTCGTCAGCCACCAGATAGTTCGAACTGATCGTATGGCTGGTAATCGCCATGTCAGCCCCCGCCACCCCAGCAATACACAATAGCAGTACAGCTGTTAATATGGGTCTCATATTGTTCTCCTCCACCCCATGGAAACCTGACGAATCGATCCCTACGAAATGCCCTGGTTTTCAGTGGACCACTCTGTTCCCGATGGCCCCATAAAACCGAGAGCCCACATGCAAATATCGCACACTTCGGCGTGCGCATCCGGCAGAATTGTTTTTCTACCCCCTGCGCACGTTCAAACGCCGCCGCGTCCGTCTCCTCTCGAAGATCGACCTCCACGGCGGAAAGCTCCCGCGTGCTGTCCCTGTTTTCCTGACAAAACCTGACACCTTAACGGACGGCCTTGCCAATCGCTCGGTCGTCGCGTCCGTAAGTTGCCTAAAAGACTCCCGTGCGTATCGAAGCGTCCTGCAGTCCCCCTCGCCTTTTATCGTGTTCACAAGACCTGATCTGTTATTCATCCTACTTGAAAGCGTAACCCCAGGTCCAGACATTTTTTCGACCACCCCCGTCGGCCGATCAGTGCGGAGTTCCCCCAAGCGGTTGTTCGTAAGCTCGGGCACTGAAAGGACTTAGAGATACGGTTCTTTGCTGTCCAGTAGCCAGGGTTGCGTTTTCTTCCACCGCACCCGGCAATGCTGTAACTCCAGATGGTACCGTTAGTTATCGGCATACCGTCAGGCCGGCGACGAACGTAATCACCTTTTTCGTGATTTCCGCAGTAAACCGGATTACAGCAGAAAAACATAAAATTTATCCGCGAAAGATTATAGCCTGGTCTTTACCGCGCTGAAGCAGTCGATTACAGCCTGTTGCCCCCCACCGCACGGTTGGCAAACGTGCCTTGTCAGGGTTTCCGCGCAGCGGCGCGCGAGTCTCAACTCCTTTGCTTTCGCGAGGTTACAACCATCCGACCTTCGCAAACGGCCCTGTCCGAGAAAATGGCTGACCCTATCCTGTCGGGCACGCTCTCAGGCCGGGTCGATGCCCAGGAGTTGCAGCAGGCGCGGGCCCAGACGCCGCCACGTGTGATGCTCGTCGAGGAACAAAGCGATGGTGAAGATCTGATAATGGAAGGTCAGCACCCAGCAGGCTGCCACGTTGAGCGGGCTGGCCACAAGACGCAGCGCGCGGAGTCGTGCATAGAGCGGACTTCTCTCCTGCCGCAACCGCTCGAAGCGCAGGTGCCACAGACGTCGGAAGGCCAGGCCGACACCCTGGGAAAGACCCCACAGTACGTAGGAAAAATACGCACCGTGCCACAGGCCCACGATCAAAAAGGAAACCGTGTAGTTGAGAAAAATGTGTCTGCGATTGCCGCCCAGCGGGATGTAGACGTAGTCGCGGATCCATTGGCCGAGCGTGATGTGCCACCGTCGCCAGAACTCGGCGATGCTCGTTGCCCGCCAGGGGTAGTTGAAGTTATCCGGCACTCGGAAGCCCAGTGCGTATCCGACGGCGACGGCCCAGTCGAGGTAGCCGCTGATCCACAGGTAGATCGACATCGGGGCGGCGTAGATGTGGGCCAGCAATTGCGGGCCGGTGAGCGTCTGGGGCGCGCCGAAGAGCGTCTCCATCGGCAGCGCGTCCATGAGGACGGTCATCGCGGCCAGCCGCACGGCGCCGGTAACAAGCCGTCCGGCCGCGGCGGGGAAATTGCGGTGAACAGCCGGTCCCTCGCGCATCTGGACGGCGAAGACCTGGTAGCGATAGAGCGGTCCCATGCGCAGCGTCGGCGCGAACAGCAGAAAGGCGGCCAGCTCCGACGGACGGGCGTGTCCGAGCGTTCCGTTCGCGCGGTCCATGAGCAGGTGCCAGCCGCGAAGAAAGAGATACCCGATCCCCGCCCAGTGGAGGTAGAAATAGAGCGGCTCGTCGACGGGCGGCAACCAGAAAGGCTGCGGGCGCAAGAGCAGCGTGCCGTAGACGCCGGCCAGCACCAGTCCACCCAAGGCGGCGCGACCGGGGCGACCGCCAAGCTGCACGACGGTGAGATTGATCAGCGTCAGAGCCGTCAGGGTCAGTGCATAGGCCGGCCCGAGCGTCAGCAGCGCCGCTGCCAGGCTGCTCGTCCAGAGATACGCGGCGCGATGTCGCGGCGGACAAAGCCAGTAGAAAGGCACGAACAGGAGGTAGACAAGCACGCCGAGCGGAGTGCGCGGGAGGTTGTAGCCGTCCTGCACCCAGCGGATGCAGCCGTCGGCCCAGAACCCGAACTGGACAAGAGCGCCAAGCATTCAAGAAGCACGTCCCGAAAGGACCGCTGCGCAACGGTTCTCTGCGGCCGATTGCCGGCCGGCGCGACCCGGCTATAATCGGCATCGCGGGCTGAAACGCAAGCACGACGCTCCAACCCGCGAAGGGGATGGTCCCGACACGGCGGGAGTTCGGAGAAGGTTCATGTCCGACATCGTGTGTCTGATTCCCGGTGACGGCATCGGGCCGGAAGTCACCACGGCGACGCGCAAGGTGATCGAGGCGGCCGGCGTGGACATCGAGTGGGTATTGCTGCCGGCCGGCATGACGGCGCTGGAGTTCTGCGGGAGTGTCCTGCCGGAACGCACGATCGCGGCGATCCAGGGCCACGGCGTCGCGCTCAAGGGGCCCATCACCACGCCGGTCGGCCGCGGTCACGTTTCCGTCAACGTCGCCCTTCGCAGACGGCTCAACCTTTTCGCCGCCGTTCGCCCCGTCCGCAACCTGCCCGGAATCCGCAGTCGCTTCGAAAAGGTCGATCTGGTCATCATCCGCGAGAACACGGAGGGCCTCTATTCGGGGATCGAGCACGAGATCACCGACGGCGTCGTGGGCAGCCTCAAGGTGGCGACGGCCAAAGCCTGTTCGCGGATCGGGCGGTTTGCCTTCGATTACTGCGTCTCCCGCGAGCGAAAAAAAGTCACCGTCTTCCACAAGGCGAACATCCTGAAAATGAGCGACGGCCTGTTCCTGCGCTGCGTGCGCAAGGAGTACGCGAAGGTCCGTGACCGCCTGGCCTACGAAGAGCTCATCATCGACAACGGATGCATGCAGCTGGTCAGCGACCCGTCGCGCTTCGACGTGCTGCTGCTGGAGAACCTCTACGGCGACATCGTCAGCGACCTGGCTGCCGGGCTGGTGGGCGGTCTCGGCGTCGTCCCGGGCGCCAACATCGGCACCACCTGCGCGGTCTTCGAGCCGGTCCACGGCTCGGCGCCCGACATCGCGCGCAAGAACATCGCCAACCCGCTCGCCTGCATCATGAGCGGGGTGATGATGCTCAACCACCTCGGCCGGACGGAAGCGGCCGACCGCATCCGCCAGGCCTACGACGAGGTGTTGGCCGAGGGCGACCCCGCGCATCTTACGCCGGACATCGGCGGACGGGGCACGACCGAGACCTTCACGGACGCTGTCATCCGGGCACTTCCATGAGCAGGCAAATCCCTTCTTCCACGCTCGTCGTCGGGACGCGCGGCTCACTGCTGGCGCGGGCGCAAAGTGCGTGGGTCATCGAACGGCTGGCGGAAGCGCATCGCGGACTGGATGTGCAGATGTGCGTCATTCGGACGACGGGCGACAAACTCCGCGGGCGTCCCTTGCCGGAGATCGGCGGCAAAGGGTTATTCACACTCGAACTGGAGACGGCCCTGCGCGACGAGCGGATCGATCTGGCCGTCCACTCGGCCAAGGACCTGCCGACCGAGTTGGGCGAGGGGCTGGAGATCGCGGCCATGCCGCCGCGCGAGGATTCCCGCGACGCCTGGGTGTCCGCGGACGGCAGTCCCCTTGAAAAACTGGCGACCGGCAGCACCGTCGGCACGAGCAGCCTCCGCCGGCAGGCACAACTGCGCATGCGTTGCGGCGAGCTGAGGTTCGTGAACCTGCGGGGCAACGTGGACACGCGTCTCAAGAAAATCGGCCGCGGCGATTGCGCCGGGGCGGTCCTGGCGATGGCCGGCCTCATCCGTGCCGGCCTGGCCGACCACGTGACGCACCCTTTGGACCCGGCCGACTTCATCCCCGCGCCGGGCCAAGGGGCGTTGGCGCTCGAAACGCGGGTCGACGACGCGCACGTCCGGGACCTGCTCGCCGTCATCCATGATCATGACACACAAATGGCGGTGGAATGCGAGCGTGGCGTTCTGGCTGCGCTGGACGCCGGCTGTCACGCGCCGGTAGCCGTCCACGCGGTCATCGCGGCCGACGGCCTTCGCTGCCGGGCGCTCGTGGCGGACCCGTCCGGCCGCCGCGTTGCGACGGCCGATGTGCGCACCGGTAAAAACGATCCCCACGAGTGCATCACGCGGGTCGTGGCAGAGCTCCGCCGCGGCGGGGCCGACGCGATCATCGCCGCCTGCCGATCCGAGCCGCTGCCTTAAGTAAGCGGAGGGGAAAAGCTCACGCCAAGACGCCAAGAAGTCAGAAAAAGCTCACGCAGGGACGCTGAGGCGCTGGGTTATGAAACCTTTGCGGTCTTGGCGGCTTTGCATGAGATTCGGTAGCGGCTGTCCTCACGCGCAGTGTCAGCGTGTGTGGTGACGATAAGTAGACGGGCGAGACGCCCGTCCCACCCGGCGAGACGCCCAAACCATCCCGAATGGAAAGACCGCCGCCCTACCGCACCGAAAGGGCCAAGGTCCGGTTTGTTGATTCGCGAAGGTGCTGCTGAACCCTTTTGGTGCAAGATACCACCCGGAAAGCGCGAGCCACCCGGAAGGCGCGTTTCACTCCCAGATGGACGGGTCGTCGGTGACGGGCAGTTCGACGGCTCGGCCGCGTGCGGCGGACTGGTACATGGCCAGCACGAGTTCGACCGACGGTCGGACCGAGTCGACTCCGATGCGCACGTCGCGGTTTTGAGCGATCGCGTCGATCACGTCCTGGATGACGAGCTGATGGTCGGCGAAGCCGAAGTCGGCCGGCCCGCCGGCGGCCGTGTGCTGGGCCTCGTCGCCGATCTGCAGGATGGACGCGTCCTCGGGCCGTTCCTCGCGAAACCGCCAAGTCGTCATTTTTTCGCCGACCATGATGGCCGTCCCGTCCGTTCCGTTGATCTCGATGCGCACGTCGGTGCCGGGCCACAGCGCGGTGGACGCCTCGACGACGCCCTGCGCGCCGTTGGCGTACTCGATGAAGGCCAAAAGGGTGTCCTCGAGCGCGACGGACGGGTGCGCGAGGTTCGTCATCTTCGCCTCGACCCGTGCGGCTGGGCCGGCCAGGTAGCTGAGCAGGTCGATGTAGTGGAAGGCGTGCTGGACGGTGACGCCGGCGCCGGAGCGGCGCGCGCTGCGCCACGGGTCGCTGTGGTAGTAGTCGGAGGTGCGGAACCATTTCATGTACGCGTCGGCATGGAGCAGCTTGCCGAAGCGGCCGGCATCGATCGCCTTTTTCATCTCCTGGATCGCGCGGCGGACGCGGCACTGGACGGTGACGGCGAGTTTGACGCCCGCGTCCCGGCACGCGGCGATCATGGCATCCGTTTCGGCGAGACTCATGGCCGGCGGCTTTTCGACGATGACGTGCTTGCCGGCCCGGGCGCAGGCGAGGACCGCGTCGTGGTGAAGGTGGTTCGGCGTGATGACGTTGACGACGTCGATGGCTG
>Ga0272443_10002659_pt1 | contig 22360 bp, 20 predicted proteins | sample SSMAcet12_FD_193581 | JGI IMG/M metagenome (GOLD analysis project Ga0272443, IMG submission 193581) | Marine sediment archaeal communities from Little Sippewissett salt marsh, Falmouth, MA, United States - SSM-Acet-12 | ecosystem: Environmental > Aquatic > Marine > Wetlands > Sediment ...
ATTTATAAGTTACTTGGCGATCCTGCCAAAAGGTTTATGCCCCCGTAGCTCATTAGGATAGAGCATCTGCCTTCTAAGCAGAGGGTAGCAGGTTCGAGTCCTGCCGGGGGTATTTTAATTTAAGCCCCACAACAACTTCCAGCGATTACTCAAACAAAAAAACACGCTCAGATCGCCTCAAAGGGCCTCTGACTAGGAGAAATCATGGAAGATCATCTAAAGCGACTTTATGAATTGGTCGATGAATTTAAGGTGGATTCAAATTGGAAGACATACGTCGATGCGTTTGTCTTCGGCTGCAAAATCAGAAACTTAGCACCCAGGACGCTCAGCGTATACGCTGAACGATTGCTCTACCTTGCCCGACACCTCGAAGAAAAAGGCATCGACATAGAAGATGTAACCAAACGGGATATTCAGAATTACCTGATGGAATTAATCGGTCATGTCTCCGACGAAACCGTCAATGGCAGGATTCGAGTATATCGCCGCTTCTTCAATTATCTTGAAGAGGAAGGTATATGGGATAAGCCGAATCCGACACATAAGATTAAAATGATTAAAGCGGAAAAAAGAGTCAAACCAGTTCTCTCCCCGGAACAAATTCAAACTGCTCTGCAGACACTTAATAAAAGAACTTATGAAGGATACCGAAACCTGACGATGGTCATGCTGTTTTGGGATTCAATGATTCGAAAAGAGGAACTGATCACCTTGAAAGTTACTGATATAGACCTGCGTGCCGGACTTCTAAAGGTATACGGAAAAGGCAGAAAAGAACGACAAGTTCCTATGGGTGCCAGAATGATCAAGACCCTGCACTTCTATCTCAATCGGTGGCGGAATGGAACTTCAGGTGAATTATTCTTTTGCCAAAGGAATGGTAAGCCCATTACTTCTCGGCATTGCCATAAGATTATTCAGGAAATTGGCAGGAAAGCAAATGTGGCTATATATCCCCATTTGATTCGACACAGTGCGGCTACCTTCTTCATCCGACAAGGTGGTTCTCCAGTTATTTTGCAAAAGATACTTGGACATACTTCTCTTAACGTAACCCAGAATTATTTGCATATGAGCAATCAGGATATGCTGGACACTTATAGCCAGTTCAGCCCGAGTAATGCCATAAGTGTGTAAATGGAAAAATTAAAAGATCACGAATGCTAAAAGTAAAAAACAGAAAAAATCAAGAAATTGAATAAAGAAAAGAACTTGTTTATAATATAACTATCCTCTAAATTTAACGGTTTAGATAATGAAAATACTATTATATGTTTGAAAAACAAAATTCATTATTTGGCATTGTAGGTGGCATGGGCCCAGCTGCTACAGTTTATTTACAGCAATTGATTGTGGAATCTATAAAAGTAAAAAATGATCAAGAACATCTACCGTTTCTCTTATTTATGAATCCTCAAATATCTTCTCGACAAGAAAGTAATAAACATTATCTTCATGATCTAATAACCTCTATTAACATGTTAGAACGTGCTGGGGCTACTCATATTGTATTTGCATGTTACAGCGCATATATAGGAGTACATAGAATAAAATGTCAAATGAGAGCTAAATTAATTGAGGTTCCATCTCTAGCGGTAGAATGGATTTCCAATAATATTCCAAAACAACCTATCGGAATATTAGCTTCCCCTAGTGTACTCAAACATAGATTATTTCAGAATCCGCTTGAATCTTTAGGATTTACAGTAATTCATCCTTCTCTAGAAATTCAAAAAAAATGTGTAGAAAAATCAATTTATGACCCTTACTCGGGAATTAAATCTGGGTGCAAAGAAGAACCAAAGAGGATGATTACTAAAGCAATAAAGCATTTAGAATCACGAGGAGTAAGTAAAATACTCTTTGGTTGTACAGATTTACCAGTAGTATACTCAACTGACAGCGATAAAATAATTGATCCTTTACGGATTTTGGTTGAACACATTAGCAACCTATACAGAGAAACAAAAAACATTGAGAAGCAATTAACTAATATTTACGGTAACACAGAAGTATCTACATATGAGTAATCAGGATAAGCTAGCGAGTTGATAAGTTTAGCCTGAGTAATGCAATTACCCTGTAGTCATTCTTTTTAATATAGTTATTTCTGTGTTATAAAGGACAGAAGAATAATAATTGTTGTTATTATTACCAATATACCGACTGATATCCATCCATAAACAATGGAATCAGGAGAACCTCTTTTTCTCCCGATGCAAACGGCGAAAATATATAGAATTTATGAAACGACTATGAACGCTACAAGTATGATCCATTAAAAACATCACATTCCATATCAAGTTTATTCCTCAGACAAATTTCAATAGCCTATGATTATACATTAATCTCCGCTATTATCATTTTTATCTTTGTTTTCTTCGGCATCATCGTCGGTGTAGGGAGTAGGATTTTGATCAGTAATTTCTGGTCCTTGAGGTTTAAGCCATGGTTTAACTCGCTCTTCGAAATCCGGAATGTTTCTCGTCTTTAGTTCCAATGTTTCGATTTTTTGAAATGGCTTATAAATCTGCCAAGTAATGGCTACCCAGATAATCCAGGAAATGTACACCATTAGATAAATTTGCGGTTCTAGAATTTGGGTATTAAAACTATCCATAGAAAAGATACCCAAACCAAGTAGGCAAAGAAGCGCTCTTAATACACTGATTATTGTAAAAGAAACTAAAAATGGTAATTGCTTGTCGAAAAGTTGAAACCTAAAACCTGCTATATCATCAAGTGCAGACTCATATAGGGCGTTTAAACTGGAATCTAATTTTGGATTTGTATGGTTTAACCTTTCATGCAAATTAATAGCTCTATCCGTAAGTGATTCTCTAATACTCAATGATTGAGGATATAGTAGAGAAACGATAGCAATAGCAATGGCGACATAAGTCCAAGCTATGCTATAGTGGTTTTCAGGACCTGTTGATGGCATTAAGGATAAATGCGTACTTAACCATGCAACCAATATCGCGGTCAATACTCCTGCATAAAACCACCGAGGGCGAAACAAATACGTAAAAAAGCGGGGGTATGATTTATTCCATTTAGTTAAAAAAATATTAAATTGTTCCCGCTTGCTCTTCTTTTTTATGTCTTGATTGGTCATGAAGATTACCCCACCTTCAAAAGGCGCCTGAACTCACTATCTCTACTCTCGTAAAAGCGTTTTTGTTTTGATTGGCCAAACCATTTTATATTGCCATGACTTGATGATATAGCTCCAACTTTTCTTTTTATTGCTGTAAGAGGAGAAAGTAATCTCTGACTTCTTTTTCTATCATAAGAGACATTAAGTTTTCTAAGTTGTTTTTCCATCTGTATTCCAATTCCGTGTATTTCTTGTTCGCTTTCATATATGAATACATAATGGGGCCATGCTCCTTTCCATTCAATACCCACAGCCCATGAACCGATTTCAAAGTTTGCACTTTTGTCCAATACTGAAACAGCTTCTCGAAAATGAACCTCCGTCATTTTTTCGCCTGCTGCTGATAGGCAATTATCTATACGACCAATGAATTCAGCAAAAGGAATGCCAGAATGCCTCTTTGTAACTTTTACGATATCTCCGGTCATATATCGCAGAAAACCATTTCGGTTACTTATAATCGGTATATAGTGCTTACCAATATCCAGCTCATCAGGTAGATACGTTGTCCTATTACCAGTGAATCTAAAATCATTTAAATGATCCCATGGTAAAAATTCAATGAAACTGGCGGAAGGAATCAAAGCTGAACTCACACAATTGGCGTTATAACCGATAGAAATCCGGCCTTCACTGGCAACTATACCAGGGTCAATAATCGACAGATCACCAAATAAATATTCAATTTTCTTCCATTGATGCGGATCAATTTCCTTCATGTATGTGCACAGAAATTTCAATGGCCAAATGTTTTTCGGAAGGAGTTTTCCATCTCTGGATAGGGCTTTCTTTAAGTTATTCGCACGTGATTTATTTGGGCGAAGATTATGACTTATTCTCTCCAAAAGATGTGGTGGCACTGAGTTAATACGAGATATTTTACCGGTTTCAATTTCCCATATAAGCTGCTCGGCCCGTCGATTAATTTCATCTTCAAGCACCAATAATGTACCGGGGATTACCGTTATAATACCAGCCAGCTTAGCTTCCAATGCTAAGCGGGATATTAAGTAAAGCTTATCTTCAAATGATGGTAAGTCGTATATCTTGGAATCTAATAACAATCGGGAATATATTGGCTCAGGCAAGGTGCTATAAAGCAATCCAGTAATGGATCCAATCGGTATTCCATTTACCATCCTTTCGATGGCGGGACCACCGATGGCGAGTATCTTGCCAAATATCAATCCTGGATTTCTTAACATTAATCGATGATAGGTTACCCTACTATCAAGATGATAATCGTCCAAAAATTCCCTAGTAATCGGAATTATTTTTGCTGAAGCTGTAGTTCCACTGGTTGATACAAAAGAAATCGGTCGCGAGGGCCATAAAACATCACGCTCGCCTGCCATTATTCGTTCTATCCAAAGACGATAATTCTCGTATTGAGTGATTGGTACAGAAGCTTTGAAGTCGCTCAATGATATATTCTTAGATATTTTATACTGTTGACCATAAAGAGATTGCACGGAACCGGAAAGTACCCGTTTTAATACGTCATTTGATAATGATTTTAGATTTCGGGTTGCACTGTACACTTGGGATTCTATTTTAATACTATTAAGTATAGTGGAAATCATCCTTTGTCTCCATGCTCAGGTTTATTTTGTTTTCCATATATTTTCGAGAACCAGTATTCCTGAATTCCAATCAGAATTATACCAATAACTAGGACAATAACTCTAGTCCCTAAGGCCATCTGAAATCCAGCCATTCCTTCATCACCTATATAGCTCACCGCGGCCTTGGTAACATTACCCAAAAGTACTGGAAGTACAAACCGGGCAAATCTAACCTGCCCGGCAGCAATAAGATACGTTATCTCGTCATCGGGAAATAGTGGCAGGACATAAACTAAAAACAATGTAATAGGACCTATTCGGTGAGATAAATCGTCATAGCGATTATAAATTCGTGAGGGAACAATCCGCTGAAGCAATGGTCTACCGAATCGTTTGACAAGATAAATAATCGTAAATAATCCTGCCGAAGTAGCCAAAAAATTCAATACCCATCCGATATCGCCGCCAAAAATATATCCCGCGGCCAGATGAATAGTCGTGTTATATACGGGCACCAAAATAATATAGATATATTCTATAAGGAAAAATATGATTAGGCCGAAATTACCAGTATCGGATACAACTTGGCGTAACCATTCACGGTCAACTGTTTGTTGAAGCACAATGGCAAGTATTACCATAAGGAAAATATATCCGAACACCATAATCAAAGCTTGTCGGTTGGTTATTTCGGAAAACAGTTCCTTTTTTAAAGAGTTATTCATTACCTTGCCTTTAGGAAAAGTCATTAATTAATCAGTCACCACTTGTACCAGCTTGACTATCATTAAACAATCTATTTTCGATTCATAAATTATTGGTTTACCAATAATGTCAATATCGACTGCATCTGCTAATTACTAATATTACAATAAAATACGTTCCCCTGTCAACGGGTTTCTATATTCTTATTTCGTCAAATATTCGTATTGGCTTCACCTAAAGGTGGGTTCAAAGAACATAATAAAGGGCAGAGGTGTTATGCCCCACGCTTGTAAAGGAGTAGTAAAATCAGTATGATTACTACTCCGACACCTAACTCCAGAAATCCTTTCCAGAATTGGCTTTGGAGGCTTGGTGCTCTATATCGCCTGTACATACTATTTAGTATTTAATGATTATTAGTGCGGATGGATAAGCCGCCGCCTACGCCAGTGTCCCCATTACTTTTTCTGCAACTGCAAAATCGTAGTTTCTCTGATATTTCCGGTTTGCTCACCGCATACCGCTCTGGAATGATTACCTTGATTACGAGATAATCAGCTTGACCATCTGGTCGTAGCAAGCCTTCCAGTTATCCTCAACTTCCGCCATTGTGAACATCTGAGTCATTTAATCGGAAAGCTATTCTGATAGTCCCTCATATGCCGTAATCATATCTCCAGCTTTTACTAATTAGATTGGATGAGTTTATGCTGGACTGCCTAACTCATATCCTATTAAGTCATATTGACTTCACGCGAAAATCCGTTTATTGCCAGCGGTCATCATCTTCATCTGGATGTTCCGATTCCAACTGAGCAAGAATTTCTTGAGTTATTTTTTCTCGTTCCACTGTAGCTTCTGTCGGAGTAATATGGTATAGAGACGATAGATTCACTTGTTCTGTGAATTCTTCAATTTCCCCTTCAAGCTCGTGGTATTCCTCAACGTAATTTGTCTTGATAGTTTTCACTGGTTGCTTAGGCAGCTTCACCATACAGATTTGCTGAGGCAGGTTCTTCATTCGCGCTATTGCCCGGTAGACCTGCTCTTCCAGAGAATAATACAGAATGTTCGATTCGTACCATTTCAGCTGTTGAATTATGAATGGCACGATTGACTCAGTATGGCTGAAGCTCTTGGCAGAACCTTCGGTTTCGCCATAGGAAGACATACTGGAGCTAGAACTCATATGGCAAGCTATTTGGTCAGACATGAACAAATCATCAATGGGAATAGTTGTATTCCCTGTTTGTAGGACGTGCCCGGAATGACTGCCGTGAGCCGATGATTCAGATTCTCCATATCCGTCAGTGCTGACAATTCTCGTTGACTCCGTTGGCTCAAGATAAGGGGATTTTTGGATTCGCTTAATTTGATCTGGATTGAGTCCCCCGCGCCCGCGATAGCTGAATAATTCCTTAATCAGAATTTCTGAATTTTCATATGTCAGACCGCCGTAGATTATCTTAATTTTGGCGTTCTGCATAACCGCGGCATAAACCTTCTGGTTCTGCTCTATCAGTTGCTCAAGTGAGTGGTGAGCCAAAATGAGGTAAATACCGAATTTTGGCCCCTGATCAAGAACGTCCGCAATGTCCTGAGTGACATAATTTTCAAATTCATCGATGGCCAAGTAAAACGGTCGGGAATCCTTTGGTCTCATCTTAGCCGCCAAGAAGAATTCGTTTACCAATAAAGTGCCTAGCAACCTGGCTATGTCCTGATGGATTTTTCTTGAGCTCAGATTGACCAAGAGGATTTTGCCTTCATCCATAATCCGGCGTAAATCCAAAACACTATCTTTTCTACCAAATATCATTTCCATCCGTTTGGATGTTACAAAACTCCTAAGCATATTGACCGAACTCAGCAATTCCTCATATTGAATCCTTTTTGACTGGTCCTCATACCACGACCAGTCATGTTCAATTAAATCCACACCCGAATCTTTGACAATTGCCATGGCGATTTCACTTTCCGATGATCCCCTGTCAATTAAGTGCTTCGCTTCGATGAGAGTGAGACCCTTTTGTATCAGCGGATAAAAGATATTTTGAAGCCAAGTTTTTGCCGTCGGCATATCATCAAAATTCTCTTTTCCTCTCGCCTTTATTGTGGCATACATCCTTGAAAGAGTTAGAGTCTCAATATCATGACCTGCTAATTGCTGAAGAGTATTAAATCCTACTATATGTTTATCATCACCTGGGTCGAATAGGATAATCCTATCTAGAATCTCTGGCATTCGTGACGACTTGTATGAGCAATATGCCAACAAATCGTCATATAAATATCCGTGTGGGTCAATAACGGCTCCGCCGATTCCTTGCTCAATAAATTGACGAAAGATATTTTCAATTTGCTTACTTTTGCCTTCGCGGGTTGCTCCCATAATATGAAAAGAATTCTTCAGGTCTTTTTCGTTTAAAATAAATGGCTTATCATATCTATCGCCCAATAATAATCGGGGTGGCTTGGCTCCCTTTTTCCTCTTTAGAAGTTGTTTGACCTCTTCTAATTTTTTGTCAACTTTTCCCACTACAATCCCCTTTTAAATTCATCCATTTGAGTGATAAAAGTTTGCTCAAGAGTCCTCAACGCTTCTTTTCTAGCAGAAGGAGTAAGTTTCTGATTTGATTTTAGAGCATCGGAATTTATTTCAAACACTGAGACCATTTCATCAAGTTGCTTGTTTTGCCGTAATCTTTTTTCTTCTTCGGCAGTTTCTTTTATATCAGCTCTCAATGCTTCTATCGCAGATTGATGAGTAAGTGTGGCTTCCAAATTATCATATTCACGCTTACGAGCTTTCTCAATCCCTCCGGCTTCATCTACTAGGTTTTCAATTTCATTGAGAATGCGTCTTCTCTCTTTATCGTAATTGAGGTTTTGCAGAGTGTCTCTCTGTTTAAAGTTCTCTTCTTTTCGCTTGAGAGTATGTAAATTTTCTTCAAAATCGTCAATCTTGGATAAAAGTTCACTCTTAACTTCGAGTTGGGCTAGCACCGCCCTCAACACTTTAATTTCACTCTTTGATTTGACACATTCAAGAAAATTTGAAACCTCATGCATGAAAAATGGCTGGTCATTTCTGTACGGACTCAAATACGCTCTTAATGAATCGATATTTAAATCAACCAAATTATCTGCTTTTTTAATAACTTCTGCCTCTGTCTCTACCATAGCCGGACTTTCTGGCTGACTTACTTTCTTTTTTTGATAGAAATATATCCCCGCCACCACAATCAGGGCAATAGTACCAAGCATAAGTATTAGCCCAAAAACATTATTGAGATAATCCATGTTTATACCTTTCTTCTTATTATTATACTTATATTTAACTGACCGCTATTATTTCTCCATTCTCCGGATTTCCAGCGTTGATTTATTCCGATAAATAATAACCCGTCCTGATTTACTTTGTAGGTCTTACTACTGCCAACAGCGAAGGGTTGTCCCATGCCCACTTTTGCCATTAAGCAGTTTATTGGTTCGGCAGGAAGTATATAATAACTGGGACTAAATCCTTGTCGACGATAGGGTTTTGTTAATCCGTTTGGAGTAACGTGCCCTGACGAGCTGATTGCGTCTTTAATCCCTGTTGGAGAGGTTGTGGACATACCTGCTTTAAATGGGGAGATGCATCTTATCAATCCGGTTGCCGTGAACGATACGACATCACCTTTTCTTAATTGAATTGTTGTTTGAGTCCAATTGGGGGTGGACGCATGTAAAACTGTCTGATATTGGATATCTGTATAAGATGATTTTGCAAATACCGCTGATGTCTTATCCTTGAAAAACGATTCTATGTTTGAAACAACTTCTCCATTTTGTATTATCTTTACAGTAAGCCCCGTGCCTCCAATAATAATTCCGCATAAACCAAACACGAAAAGTAATGAAGTGAATATTTTATATAATTTTCTTCCTCGCGAACCCTTCAGGGAAATTACTTCCGCAATAGGCAAGACGATGAAAAGATTGCACATCCTTAATAAGAATCTGCCAAATCTGCCTAATAGTAGAAATACCTTTTTGGGCAACCATAAAATTGGCGTAACAATAAATGCATAACTAAATTTGGAGTATACAATCAAAAGTGGAATTAAAAATGGCAAGATGTAGGCATCATTGAGAAACACTAATACCCAGACAACAATTCCCACAATAATTATTAAGATTATTTGAATAAGTGCCCAAAGCAAATAGACAATAAGCAATAAAATACCTACAAGAATACCTGAATCATCTACAGTACGTTCAAGATATGTTGATATTGAATCCCGTATTGAGGCAAACCAATCAGCACCATAGTGAATCAACTGGGACACTTCATAATTGTATTTGAATATGAAATATGAAATAATGGCTCCGACAACAAGGCGACCGAAAATATCCTTGTTTATCCGTTTATCCATCCAACCCTCCTGCAGAAGATGAGATACATAGGTAACACCCCTAGGTTTAAGGTTCATGGTAGAATCTAAGGAATATTTACCATTAAACTCATCTAATTTATGTTATCTTCCCAAGTTATTAAATCAGGATATTATCTACTATCCCAAACAAAACTATTTCCTAAATATAAACGATGGCGCAAAATAGCCAGTTCATTGAAATTAACAAAAAACGCCTGTTTGAGACTGGAGTGGTTGATCTACTACAAAATAACTGCCAAGAATAACGCCTCGTTAACCTGTCGGCATTTTGGCATAACCAGGAAGACCTTTTACAAATGGAAGGATAGATTTTCAGAACTTAACTTAAGGTCTTTGGAGGATCAATCAAAAGCCCCTCTTAATACTCGTCGTAAAGAGTATACTTCCTTGCAATATCAAAGATTCATTGCCTTAAGAAAACAATATATCCGTTATGGCAAGTTCAAACTTTTAGAAATATATCGCCGGGAATATCCGGAAGATATTTTAATTAGTAGCTGGAAAATTCAGTGTATGATCATAACAGCTAATATATACTACAAACCCCAAAAACAGGCTAAAATCAACAGAAAACGGCAACGAGCAGTAAAGAAAAAAAGGATTACCGAATTAAAACAAAAAAGGATAACGGGTTTTCTGCTATGCATTGATACCGTGGTTAAGTACTGGAATGGTAAAAAAAGATACATCTTAACCGCCATTGATAAATACTCCAAAGTTGCTTTTGCGAGGATGTATACCACCCATAGCTCATACAATGCCCGAGATTTTCTGAATAGATTACATTACCTCTTAAATGGAAAGATCGAGAATATACAGACGGATAATGGCAGTGAGTTTAAAAAATACTTTGAGAAAACCTGTTTTCAATTAAATATTCCCCAATATTATTCCCGTATAAAAACACCTAGAGACAACGCTGTTTGTGAGAGATTTAACCGTACCTTAAAGGAAGAGTTTATTCAGCTTGGCAATATGACCGATGATACGGTAATATTTAATCGGAGAATGACTGAATGGCTAGTCGAATACAACTTCAAAAGGCCCCATCAAACCCTTGGTTATATGCCTCCTATTAATTTCTCCTACAAATACCATAAAGTGTTACCTATGTACCCTTCACATACACCTCCTTGACAAAATACTATATGTATGATAGTGTGAATAGTTCTTTCGTGGCATTTTCTTTGAATGCAGTAGCACTGGCTTGAGATAATATTCTGAAGCCATACCCGAATCTGCAAACAAAGGAGATATAATATGAGTAACATTAACTCTGACGAAGAACGTCTCAAACAAAAAAAGATGGGGATTCATTGGCAACTTGTAGCTGAATCCCTTAATCGTGACGATGTTGAAAGGTTTGAACTTTTGAAAAAGTTGTTCGAAATTGAAAGTGTTGAAGATAATATATCCGATCACTTTCTCACATGGATTGAAAACATAATCCAAGAGCAATTTAAGTTGCGTATGCAAATAAAAAATATGATGGAAACAGGCATTGAAGATGCGATTACCATCAATTCCCTTCGCTACGGTCCTGAACCCATCTAGCAAAAGTTCCTTTGAATTATTGAACCAGACCCAATGTCTGGTTCTTTTTTTATACTTCATAATATTTAAACCTACTCAGAAAACTTTAAAAAAATCCCGGCTTCACTATTCCACACTGACATTGACCCAACGGGGTGAGAACAATGCCAGCCAAAAGGCAATATCACCCTATATCGCCTCTTGTACTCACGGGATAGCATGATCCACTGCGGAGCAGATAGAATGAATGAAGCCAGGACTTTTTTGAAATATCTAAACATATTTATTCAATCAAACTTTGTAGCCCTATTTCCGGTTTGGAAGTAAACCAAACCGGCTGAAAAATCGTTTTTGGTGATTCTGGATTATATCTTTCAATATTAGAAAACCAATACAAAGACGTCGATGAGAACTGCCGTCCGAAATTCGGAATTTTGCTTATGATATTGGCTATCCGACCTGTTGGATTATTATCATCGGTTATTTTACCGGGTATCAAAAACAAAACTCGAAATCCCTGTATGGGTTCAAGACGATCATGTAAGTATTCACCGTTTTGTTTAGCTTGAGCCATAAAACAAAGCCCGGAAACCCCACCGTCTGGCAAGGGACGGTAAGCATATCTTTTCGCACATCTGCCTTTATATTTATAGTAATGATAACCGAAAATTTTCTTTCTGATATCTGAGCGATTTTTTGAGGCGATAATCGGCATAGTTCCTCGATCCACTTCGAGGAAATAATGTGCCTTTCCTTTGCCTGCAACATTAAGTCCGAAAAATGCGTCTGGAAAAACAGAAAATCGCTCTTCTTTGTTTTTCTCATTTTTCCCGAAAACCGAATCTTGTAGCTTTTGTCCCTGTTCCCAAAAAAGGACTTTGATTCTACCATCTGTCGCTTGACAGGCAAGCTCAAGAGTTGCCCTGAAAGTGGCTATTTCAATCGCATGCCTCAAGAACGGAGATTTGACCTTGTTTGACAGGACTATATTCCTAACTTCTTGAGGCGAAATTCCGGCGATTTCTGCAATTATCGGGGCACTCTTCAGCCCCAACCCGTAAATGGCTTTGGGACTGCCATAGCCCCTCCCAACTGGTTCATCGGTTATAAGGTGTCTCTCAAGATATCGTCCATGAAATAATTGCTGTAATCGCTTATAAAGGGCCTTTTCGCCAAAGCCATAGTTTGTTGGTCGTTTCTTGCCGTCCTTGCCAACTTTATAATCTTGATTCTCAAGTTTCTCAGTTTTCAGAAGATACCAAATCAAATTAGTATTCAAGAAGCGGTGTTCGTAAATCAGCTTCATTATCTCGCGTTCGCGTTCGCGAATCACGAACTTAGGGAAAGCCCCCTTCTTTGGGTAATACCGTGATAGTTGTTTTTTTTGGGTCGGGTTTTTCATTTTTATTTTCTGTCCCCGCATAGCGGGACTCCTTATTTAAGCCCCCCTTCGTCGGCGCCGAAAGTCCCCGAATACTTCGGGGACGCCTGCCCCGCAAAGCCGAGCCAAAGGCGACGGCTGAGCGGTTGGCAGTTCGTGCTGCCCGACTACGCCCGCTTTGGTCGCAGTCCCGTCCGCTATGTAATCCATTCGCCGGGACAAGACCCGAAATCTAAAACATCCATGTTTTTGATGAAGTTGAGACCGCTTGTGGTTCCTTGCCTGTTTCGTCATTCACTCCGTTCCACCGAGGCAAATAACCTCCAAGAAACAGGTAAGGCAAGGGGTCGAGAAAAGGGGGCGTAGTCGGGCAGTGACCGACGCTACAATCCCCTTGCAATACAACTATTTAGAAGTTGTATAAAGTAGAAGTGTTACGAAAACAATTCTACTTCCACAAAATAGTATAAAATGCTATTTTGGCAAGGGATTTGTGGCGGTAGGAAACAACCGACGAAGGGGGGCATCTAATTCTTAACGACCACGATATAAGTGGTCGTATTCCAATCATAGATTGGAATCGTTTTAAAACTTATGATGTTCGTCGTTTACGACAGTAATAGCATAAGTTTCCCATATCAATTTTTCTTTTGCAGACAGAACATTTACTCTGTTTCTGGTAATATGTTCTGTTTTTCGGAAACTTTCTTTTGGTGGGTTTTTGCATAGTTATTTCCTCCAAAACAGTTTTCGAACTGACTGCGGGCTGTTAATATGTCGTTTGATAAATGTCATACCGACAGCTACCGCATCAAACATATTCTGATAGTATTTTATAACCCAGGCCTTGTCTGATTTCATAAAGGGAATCAATTCAGGGAAGTAGGTTATCAGGACTTCAGAAACCCTCTTTTTTGTGGCATTGCCATCATTACAGATTGCCTTTCTGATAGCTCTCGGATCATACTCATAATAGCGAATGCCACTTTTCTCAGCGGTGTTTTTGATTTGATTGACGACCATTACTAGTCGCAAATTATACTGAATTTGAGAAAACACATTTTTTTCAATCACCAGATAATCTGGGTTAAGAGTATTCATCCAACGCTTGGTGATTTCTTCGATATGTTGAAGGATACTGCTTTTGGAGCCCTGTCGAATTGACTTAACTCCATAATCGACCAATTCAGTATCCTCGAATACGGCGAATCCCATGTGTTTTGTTCCGGGATCAATACTCAAAATCTTTATCCTATTTCTCAGCATATTTGTTGAGGAGAAAAAAGAATAAGGCCGACTGTGATTTCTTGATTTTACCGATTGGCACCTTTTTAACTTCCTCGAATGCCAATTGAATAATCGTTTCATCATGTCTTTTAAAGACCTGTTGAAACAACTCTATTCGTTCCTCCTCCTTGAAGTATTTGGCAATTTCTTTTGCCAAATCATCTTTTGTTTTTGATTTGTGCTGTGTGTTTGTCATTTTTGTTTTTATTAATTATTAAACTACGTAGTATTTTAATTTGATTTTTCAGGATACATCTCTTTCTGAATCTGCTTGAAATGATCCAAATACAGAATTTCAACTGGACAGTTGAGAGCGACTGATAACTTCAAAGCATTTATTAATGATGGGAGCTTACTGCCGGATTCCCATCGATAAATATAATTATCATATTTAAGCCCAATAAGTCCGGCGATGTCCTGTTGCCGAAGACACCGCTTTTTGCGGTATCTTCGGATCTGATTCGTTTTAATTGTTTTTAGATTACAGGACATAAAAAGTACTATTTTTATTTTTGTTTCTTAACTCAACCTAAAACATCCATTAAAATTCATCAATGAACATAAGTCGCACCAAACTGTGGACAAGATTAGATTTACAATATGCAAAAAGCTATTGGTTAGTATTTCCATAGTTATTTGATTACAATTCAAAAAAACAGGTAACTTTACACGAGATATGGCATCTTGTCAATCCTACATTAAGGAATACATTTGCAGGTACAATAAAATAATGGTACGTTTCATTTAAGGCCATTTATTTAATAATTGCATGCACTTTTCCACAAAATAATGTGATATAAGGTGATTTATGTACAAAATATCTATCTATCACAATCTTGAATAATGGGTATAATAATTCTCTATGCCTATTACACAAAAACAAATACAAACATTCCGAAATATGTTCAGATTGCGATATGAGAAAGAAATATCCAATCAAGAAGCATTAGATATTATCAATAGCTTCCTCAATATTATAAACATAATTAAAGAGAATGAATCACGTAACAATTTACGCAAGAAAATCTACTGAATCGGAGGATAGGCAGATTATGTCTATCGAATCTCAGATTAAAGAATTAAAAGATTACGCAACAAGAATGAACTGGGCAGTTGATAAAGTATTCACCGAAAGCAAATCCGCAAAAGCACCTGGCCGGGAAGTATTTAATCAGCTATATGAGGAAATCCAAAATGGCAAAATTTCCGAACTGCTCTGTTGGAAACTTGATAGATTAGCCCGTAATCCAGTAGATGGTGGTGGGCTGATTTGGGCTATGGAAGAAAAAAAATTATTAAACATACATACTCCTCAAAGATCATTCTTTAATTCCGGGAATGACAAGTTTTGGCTACAACTGGAATTTGGAATGGCCAAGAAATACATTGACGACTTGAGCGATAATGTAAAGCGAGGACTTAGAGCTAAACTTGAGAAGGGATGGTACCCTGCTCAAGCACCATTGGGATATTTAAACAAACTTGAAGACCATACTATCATTCCTGATCCTGAACGGTTCTCAATTATCCGTAAGATGTGGCATTTAATGCTTACGGGCGGATATACTGTTCCACAAGTACTTGATATTGGAAACAATAAATACGGTCTACGCTCAAGGCAGTATAAGACGGGGGGTGGCAATCCGATCGGCTGTTCATCGATATATTATATGTTTGCAAATCCCTTTTACTATGGAATGTTTGAATATCACGGACAATTATATAAAGGTAAACATGAGCCAATGGTAACTCAAAAAGAGTATGACAAAGTTCAGAGTATTATCCACGCTCCTGTTTCTACAAGGCCAAAACAATATAAATTCGCATACACCGGATTGATAAAATGCGGGGAATGCGGTGCTTCCATAACAGCGGAGCATAGAACAAATCGATTTGGCAGTAAGTATATTTATTACCACTGCACCAAAAGAAAAACCAAGTGCTCTCAAAAATACATAGAAGCAAAAGAACTAAATGAACAATTTAAATCTCATATAAATATGATTACTTATGATCAGTATTTATTAGATTACTTACTCAAAATAAGTGAAACTCAAGAATCACCAATCGAAGAGGAAAATAAGTTGGTAATCAAAAATATTAAAAAAAGATTATCTCTGAACGAAAAAAGTCAATCAGAATTACTACAGATAAAACTAAGAAAACTGCTCAATGATAATGAGTACTTGGACAAAAAGAATGAATTAGAAAAAGAAAAGTACTCACTTGAGCAAAACCTAATAAAAGCTACTGATGGATATAATGATGCGAATGAAGAAACAATTGATGCATTCAGGTTTATGGCAAAATTAAGAAAATCTTTCATGGAGGGATCAATTGAGAAGAAAAAAGCAGTTCTTCGCCAATTCGGTTCGAACCCTATTTTGACAGACAAAAAAGTGCTAATACAAGCCAAAGAACCGTTTGATAATATTTTCAATCACATTAAATCCATTAGACCCTATAACATTCGGTTCGAACCCCTAATTCATGGCTTACCTTACGGCAAAAACCCCGCTTTAGGCGAGGTTGTTTGCATGGTACGGGGGTTAGTGGACGAAGTTCGAACTTTTTTCTACAAAAAACATGGTTATTCACAGAGTGATGGTGGCACAAGCAGAATAGCCCCTAATCGATAAAGTTCGAAGCTACTTCATGACCAATTGAGTTGTCCACAAATTGAAGTGAGTTGTGTATTGTTTATCTCCTAAAATAGTGCTTGGGATATTAAGTTCGGGATTATCTATAAAATAATATTAATGATCTAGCATACTCTACACATGTTGATGATGACAATAAATTAGAGTTTATCACATATGTATTGTAAATACTCCGCGCAAATTATATAAATTGCCTTAAATGGCGAAACATATTATTCTATTGTACTATAAATAATACTAAACCTACTGTAAATCATTCCGATATATAAAACAGCCGTTTAATTACATGTGCCTGTGGTAAGCACAGCTTACAAGGCAAGTCGTAATAGCATAATTATTAAACGTTTATTTTTACCAAAATAAATAGGGGAGGCAGTTCCAAATTAATAAACACTACCCCCCCACAACAATCAACCATTTAATAAAATGGAGGATGCTTATATAATATACCAAAGCTTGACAGGAGTCAATACTCCTAAAGATTGCTTAAATTATTAGCATTCAAAACAGACAGCCAAGTTTCTTGGCGTCTTGGAGTATAAAATAATGAAATTTATTAAGAAACAAAATAGGAGTAAACATGGAACCCGGAGTTTACTTGTTAGGGGTCCTGATTGTGGCAGTTGCTACCGTTATTGGAGCAATAATTCAGGCCTTCTATAGGAAGAATGAGAAAGAAAAAGAGGATGTTTCTCCAAAGTAATAACGGATAATAAAACATCTAAAAGATAGCCCATGTTAATATGGGCTATTTTTCTAATAAGAATTAATTCGATTCATCATTATCCGTCCTGTTACAATTTATTATCTATAAAATAAAATAATAGAATGGCTAAAATATAAAAATAATTCGTTAAAATTAGTTCTTTGAAATGTCGTTTCCTTTGTAAATCCCTTAAATAGGGATTTTTCTATTTATTGCGTAAAACTTTAAAGTTGTAATACTCTGTGACATAGATCCCTTAAAATTCGCTATATTAGTTGATAGTTCTACAACATCTTAACTAAAATGGGAGATCATCTATTTCTTCATTATCGTCAGTTTCCTCACTAGTATCATTTTCTCGAATATTATTTATCTTAGCAAGCATCGCATTAACTTCTTTTTTTTCTTCTTCACTTATATTTTCACTAAACTCTGCCTCAATATTTTCTTCGTTCTTGATTTCTTTAATCATTTCGATATAGAACTTAGTTGAAAATATTTTATCTCCGACTAGTATTTTAATATTACCATCATCGTTCTTTTGAAATTTTAATTTCATATATTATCCATAAAAATTTTTTAAGTTGTATTTTTTAAATCTCTTTTTTATTGAGGGTTTACCACCATCAGCGATTTTCGCGATATGATCAACAACATTAATATTGTTGATTTTCCCTTCAAGTGGATTTGATCTTATTATTATTTTCCCATCAATATTTTTACAGAGTATTACATTTTGAGCATCGCCGGCCATCGGAATTGTAGCATTGTGCGAGACGAATATGATTTGCTTAATATATTTCATTTTTTTAATAGATTTTACAAGTCCCTCATTCATGTAACTAGTAGCAAGATTATCCTCTGGTTGGTCGATTATTAATGGCGCTCGATCCTGCTCGAAATTAAGGATTAATTCTAAAATTATAGAAGTTTTGAGGCCTGGACTGAGGTTGTCAAAATCGTCTCCGTGAGGGGTTTTTATTTTGTAGCTAATCTGATTCTTATCAAAGAATCTCGTACAAATATTCTCTATAATAACCTTGTATGTTACGCCACTGCCTCTCGGAACTCCACTTAGAGTTCTTTTAAAATTGCATCTAAATAAACTCTCTGGTGTAATATCATCAAAATCTTTAATTGCTTTTTCACTTAGTAATAAATTATTAAGTTCGTTTTTTAGTGCTTCCTTATTTAGTTCAAATTTATTTTCTATAGATAATACATAATCCTGAATCTTAACTCTGCCTGACTCTGATTTAATTGAATATTCTGAGATTTTATTCAATATTTTCTCAAATGTTACTAAGTGGCTATAATAATCCTTCATTTTGCCAATTAGCTGATCAAAATCCTGTTTTCTTCTTTGCGATTCCCCTTCATTAATCTCAAGATTCTTATCGATGCGTATTTTCCTATTTTCGACTATATCTCTCACTTTACTTTCGAGTATGGAATAGCTCTGCATTTCCTTGACTATACTTATAAGTGTTTTAATTACATCTTTATTATATTCAATAAATGGATTAGTTTTTAATTTATTATCTAATCTATTAAGCAATTCAATATCTTCATTCATTTCGAGATTGCTGTAATCGATATTCTGGACAGAATTTATGGTATCTATGAATCGTTTTAATATGTTCTCATTTACCTCATCAGAAATTATTAATTCTGATAGTATGGGGATTTTCTTAATTTCTTCCTCTAAATCTTCTATATGTTCAATAGTACTAAATAGTGAATTTAAATGGTCCCTTAATTTATTTAAACCCTTATTAATGATTTTTTCTGCGCTACTGTTTTTAGGAAGTATTTTTCTTATGATTTCAATATCATTAAGTTTTTTATTATCACCAGTCACACTTGCTATAAAATTCTGTTTCAAAAAGTGAGGGTCTAGATTGTCAGGATAATCTACTATTATACTTTGAACATTAAAATGATTATATTTGCATTCTTCATCATCAAAGCCGACTTCTGTAATCTTTCTATATAAAGAATCTACAAGTAGAGTTTTACCACTTGACGACTCACCAATAATAACATTTAGGCCCGGTGTTAGCTTGACATCAATATCAATATTATCATCCTGTAAATTTATCCCCTTTATAAATTCTCGCCATGGCCTAGGTTTCTCATGGCTATATTCTATACGCGTACTATCTGACAACGATATTCGTATTCCTTCAAAAGTTGGGGATGCAAACATCCAAGTGGGTATAAACTCATGCTCCGGGTCATTTTTCGGTTTAGGATATTCAGAAGGATTATAATTGTCCGTGCAGGTTATTAAATTTACAAATTCCTTAACTCCCAACCTTTCCAAGTATGCTAGAGATTTTTCAGTATGTTTATTTGACCGGGATGTAAAACCATCAAAGAAATTGTAATAAATACTTCTCTGCATAGCATTATCAAATCTCTTACCACTTGGCATTGCATCATCAAATGTAGCATGATTTTGACCGCCGTGTGGTAGTAAAATAAAATCGTATTCGTCGAATGTTTCAATAATCTGTTGAATTAATGGAATGCCCTCATCTGAAAGTAATGGCGTTTTATTGGGGTATAAATTATCTAGCTTGGAGTTTATATCTTTAATGATATCGGAACTAATCTCAGTGTCCTCAAAATTAAATAATATATGACAATGATACGCCTTTGTTGTCTCACCTTTATGTGTTTGAATATGTAATTCTGCTCCCAGAATAAGATTATTCTTAATCTTTTCTATAGCAGCTAAGTATACTTTCTCATTTATGGTGTTGTGGTCAGTAAGGGAAATCAAAAAGTCGTTGCCTTGGGCTTTTTCTGTGACTTTTTCAATCAGAGTATCCAAATCATAATTCTCATTGAGATGGTTTGGATCGTCAGATGTATGTATATGTAAATCTAAATAAACTGGCTTCATAGAGTTAATTTTCTTCAATTAAAACACTATTACGGATTTTAAAAATATAAAATCCTTATTTAATATGCACCTAAATTCATAATTAATCAAATAATTACTGTCATGACAATAAAAAACCGCCATTTCTGGCGGTTTTTAAAAATGGATTTTAATCCCCTAACTCAACGCTGACAGGATTTTTCCGGAAACATCTTTGATTCTCTGGATTGAGCTGACTAAAGTTTCCTTTTCGCCTTTGTAAAGCTGGATATAGTCGCTGAAGGCAGTGTTTGTCTCCAAGCCGATATACTGGCTAACAACATAGGCGACGGCTTCAGCTTCGGTCTCTTTCTGGGTCTTAGACAACTTTTCACCGGTGTGATGTAAGAACTCATGAGCCAGTTCGTGGACTTTCACACTGAAATCTTGAGCCGGGGTCAAACCGGAACGGATAGTGATTTTGCCTCCGGTTGAACAGCCGTCGGCGTGTAAGGTATCCGAATACTCAAGGGTAATACCGTTATCGGAAATAAAATTACCCAGGATTTCCTGATAACGGGCAGGATCGCCTTGCACACTTGCGAATTCAGGCAGTTCGTCTCCATCGGTTTGGCTGATGTCAAAAACGTAAACGGCCTTGAATCCGTTTATCTCAGTGACATTAGAACGGTTATCATTTTCTTCAACCGTTTCCTTTTTATAAACCAATGGAGCGATGATAACGATGCCGTTTTCGCCTTTTTTGACGAACCGCTCAAGTTTCTTCCAAGTGTGAAATCCGGCGACATGAGTTGCGCTCGGGTTCTGAAGAGCAATGAGCATAACATTTCGTAAACTGTAATGATGAAATCTGCTCATGGTCTGAAGATACTTTTTCAGTTCTTCACTTTGACCATTCTCAAGGGACTCGGTCAATGAAGTGAGAGCGTTTTCAATTAGTTGTTTTGCTTTGTTGTTCTTCATAATAATTCTCCTTCGTTAGACGGGTTTTTGGTTCCTTCACCCACAGGCAAGAGGAACCCAAAAAACCGTGAGAAGGAGAACTCCTCAACGGAGACAACAATGCAAATATGAAATTACGCTCGATTATTGAAAGAGACCGATATGGTCAGAGCGATTCTATAATTGGGGCTTTATGATTGGCCTTATGAAGCTGATCTCGACGAACCATCGTGTCAATATTTATCCAATGCGGTGATTTCTAACTCCAATAATGTTTATCAACTTCTATTAACTCTGCGTTATCCTTACATATCCATTTTAAAAATTCAGAAGTTATTGCTGACTTACCAGCAAAGTTTCTAGTAGATAAAATATAGCACTGCTTTCTAGTTCTGGTCATAGCAACAAGTAGCTTACAGACTTCAATGTCAGAAATTGAATTGGGGTTTCTTGGTAGATCGCCATTCTGTAATCCCAGTATGAAAACATGCTGGGCTGATAAACCTTTGGCTCCTTCAAATGTTGTAAGTTTAATAGTCGGTTTTGATTTATCAATTTCTGGCTCATCTTCAACGGTTTCTGCTTCTTCTTTATGTAATTTTGCTTCAGCGAGAATTTCTTGCTTGAAATCATCAGATATTATGTTAATATAATCTATATTTTTAGTTATAGAGGTCAGAATGACTTTCTCATAAAAGTTTGGCTTTTTCGCTTCTAAGATTATTCTCCAGCCCAAATTGGAGGACTCATCTTTATTTAAAAACTTAAATCCATCTTCTAAATCAATTTTCATGCTTTGTTCTGTCTGTTTAAATTCGTAGCCATAACCATTATTATCAAATACTGGAATGAGAGTCTTTAGATAATAATTTGGTCCAATAATTAATATGGTTGGAAAATTTTTCTTATGAGATTCTTCAATCTCATCTTTTGGGATTTTTTCTATTTCTTGTAAGACATATCTGCCGAAATAATTAGCCCCGGGCGGGGACTTTTTCTGGATTGAAGATATAATTAGTTTTATCTTTGGGTATATCTTGCTATCTTTACCTTTGACTGGTGGAAAATAATTAAATTTCTTACAAA
>Ga0272443_10002661_pt1 | contig 22357 bp, 14 predicted proteins | sample SSMAcet12_FD_193581 | JGI IMG/M metagenome (GOLD analysis project Ga0272443, IMG submission 193581) | Marine sediment archaeal communities from Little Sippewissett salt marsh, Falmouth, MA, United States - SSM-Acet-12 | ecosystem: Environmental > Aquatic > Marine > Wetlands > Sediment ...
GCCCAGCCTCAGCGACCCGTTACGCCGCTTGCTCTGGACCCAACTGCGCAGCGGCCAGCAGAGCCGCACGGAACCATAGCCAGCGCTTGGAGCCTCCGGCTCGCAGTCCATCGCCACGACGTGCACCACGCCCCAGGCCCTATGACCGGTACAGGCCATGCAACCCGCACAGGCCCAACACGTAGATGCTGGCAACTGCCGGAAAAAAATCCTTACGTGTTTTCCCTTAATTCTCGGGTGAGCCGCGCGCCCCCCGCTCGGGCTCGGTAACGGGAGTTCCCCAAGGTGATGCGAGGCGGTGACGTGGCCCGCGCTTCAGCGCCCGCGACGACCAGGTGGCAGCGGCGACTGCCTCCGATAATAGCATGGTTGCCACGCTTGGAACAGCGATCGGCGGGGTGCGGTTCGCACTGGGGTGGTGGCGGCGACGTAGCAATGAGGACAGTCCGACCGCGCGCCACGCGGCAAGCGGTCGGCGCCGGCGTCCGCTCAGGCCGTTGGAAGACCCGCAAGCACCTCGACACGTGCGCGACAGGGAAAAACCCGCGTTACGAATTGGCCGCATGTGGTACAATATAGGTGTAGTCTATAGAAAAGACCTCTTGGAGGAGGGTTGACCATGAAAGCCCGAGCTTTCTCGCGATGGGGGCTCGTTGCGGCCGCGGTGCTGCTGGCATCGGTGGCCGTCGCTCAAGCCAAAACGATCCGGGTGGATGTCGACGGCGGCGCCGACTTCCGTACCATCAAGCCGGCTGTCAGTGCTGCGCAGAGCGGTGACACGATCATCGTCGAACCGGGGACCTACACCGGCGACGGCGTCCTCGACATCGTGCTGGCCGGCAAGGAGCTGACCATCCAGAGCACCGATCCGGGCGACCCCGAGGTCGTGGCCGCGACGGTGATCGATTGCCAGAACAAAGACGGGCTGGGCCACCGATTCATCGAGATCTCGCCGGACACCGGCGCCAAGCTGACGGTGGCGGGACTGAAGATGATCAACGGCACGCTGGGCTACGCCGGCGGGATCATCCTGTGCCAGGGAGCCGACCTCCATCTGATCGACTGCACGTTCAGTGACAACAGCGTCGAATGGTGGGGTGGCGCCGTTCACTGCGAAGACAGCACGGTGACGATTGAGGGCTGCACGTTCGCGCGGAATTCGTCGGCCGCCACGCACGGCGGGGCCGTGGCCTGCCAAGGCAGCGCGCTGTCGCTGACGGGCTGCACTTTCCGGCGCAACACCGGCAACGCCCTCGAACTGCTCGAGAGCGTCGTCACCATCGACGGCTGCACCTTTACGAACAACAGCGGGCGCGCCGGCGGCGCGATCTACAGCTTCACCGCGGGCGGCGCCGACATGGCGGCCTACCTGAGCCTGACGAACTGCATCTTCTCTGGAAACTACTGCACGGAATCGGGCGCGGCGCTGCACAACTACGGCGTCGAGGCCGCGATCGACTCGTGCAGTTTCACGACCAACCGAGCCGGCAAGAACGGCGGCGCCATCTATCACTATCAGTGCGGGCCGTCCATCACCAGTTGCATCTTCATCGGCAACACAGCCGTCGGCATCGGCGGCGCGATCGCCAACTACCAGGGCAGTGCCCCGACGATCACCAACTGCACCCTGGTCAACAACAAGGCCGCCAACGGCGGTGCCATCAGCAGTCGCCGCGAAAGCGACCCGCTGATCAGCCACTGCATCCTCTGGAACAATGAAGCCACCACCGGCCGCAATCTCTATCTGAGCCGCGATACAGTGAGCGTCTCCTACGGTTCCAAGGCCACCGTCGAGTACTGCAACGTCGAACGGGGCCAGGCCAGCGTCTACGTCGATTCCGGATGCACTCTGACCTGGGCCGACGGCAATCTCGACGCCGATCCGGGCTTTCGCGGAGCGACCTACGACGACTATCGCCTCGATACCGATTCGGTCTGTATCGACGCCGGCAACCCGCGCTATATTCCGAGTGCCAAGGAAACCGACCTCGACGGTCGCGCCCGCTACTTCGGCAAGGCCGTGGATCTGGGCGCCTACGAACACCAGGGCCTCGACCCGGTCTATCGCTTCTGGGCCCCCGCCAAGGGCCGGCCTTTCTACACCATCGAGGACTGGGAGCGTGACATCCTCATCGACGACTATCCCAATGTCTGGCACTTCGAAGGCATCGCCTTCTACGCCCACAAGCGCGACATAGGGGGCACGGAGGTGCCGGTCTATCGCTTCTGGTCGCCGCTGCGTTTCGACCACATCTGGACCACGAGTCGCGAAGAGCGTGACAGGCTCCTGGGCCAGTCGACCGTCTGGTCCTACGAGGGTGTCGTGTTCTACGCCTTCGACGCGGCCAACCCGCCGCTCGGGACCCTGCCGGTCTATCGCCTGCGGTCGAAGACGCAGAACTACCACGTCTATACGATCGATGAGGACGAGAGGGACACGCTGGTGAAGGATGCTCCCGGCGTGTGGGCCGACGAAGGCGTGGCCTTCTACGCCTACACGACCTCGTTCCGGCCCGACCAGGTGACCTACGCCCTCAGTGGCGGCGCCGAGGAAGCTCGGACCACCCTGACCCTGGCCGCCTATGTGGATGGCCAGGCCGCGCGCATCGATGCACCGACGATCGCGTGTGCGACGGACACCACCCGGATGCGCCTGACCGCGGACTTCACCGATCTGACCGCGACCCTGGAAGAGACACACATCAACGGTCGCGCCACGACGCACAGCACCACGATTCAGCAGAGCGGCGCCAGCGGCATCACGATTCCGTTCTCGATCTCGATCCAGCCGACCTTTGCAGCGCTGTCATCCCGCGGTCCCTTCGCGCTCGACCTGGCCACGGGCCGGTTCGCCGACTACGCGGGCACCCCGGAAAACCTGCCGGGCAATGGCGAGCAGTTCACCTGCACCGGTACCGCCACCCTGGGCGACCAGAAGCTCACGTTCAACACCTCGGCCGACGCCCAGCAACTGGAACTGAGTTCGTTTGGCGCCTTCAAGGCCTTGAGCTCCTTCTCCGAGAACGTCAACGTCAGTTTGCCCAAGACGTTCCAGTGGCGACGGACCAACAGCCGCGATTTGCTGCTGGAGACAACGGTGAACAAACGCCGCGTTCAGATCTTCATTACCAGTCTCTACACCGCCACGGAAGGCGTCTGGGAAGGCATGGCGACCGACTGACGCGGCGCCGCTAGCGCGCGGCGCTGCCGCCGATGGCGTACAAGTGAACGTCCCAGGCGTCGAAGCGGTCGCAGAAGACGCCTTCGTGGGCCGTGAGGGTCCGATCCTCATCCAACACGTCGATTTGCCTGGCACCGGTCAAGTCCGCCACACGGAAGGTGGCCTGCGTAGCCGCGCCGCGCATCGCCACCGCAAAGACATACGTCACACCTCCGACGCGTTTCATCATCACGGCCACCGGAACGTCAGCGTCGCTCGATTCGACGGTGACGCTGTCAGCGATCGTCGGGCTGTTGAGCGCCGGCGCCAGCGCCTGGATCCGATGGTTCAGGCGCGTCACCGCCGCGAGCATTTCCGGGTCGCTCAGTAAGGCCGCCTCGTTGAAGCGGGGCTGCCACTCGTGCACGAAGTAGATCAACCCGGTGGAGCCGTGCACGATGGCCATCCACACCTCACAGCGAACCTGATGGGGGCTTGCCTTACGCTCGGGGTGGTTGATGCGCGTGCACTCGATGCAATTCCACACCGGCTTGGCCCCCTGCGTCCAGTTGACGAGCCGCTCGACGCCCCGGGCGACGTACCAGAGCCGGCCGGCCACCTCGGGATGGCTGTGGCAGGCGGGATAGATATCGAACGACACGATGTCACCGCCCTGGACGTAGAGCGGATAATCCTCGGGGCAATTGGTGCGCACCCCGCGTCCATGCCATTGGTCCCAGGCCACGCCCTGCCCGAGATTCAGCAGTACGGGCCGGCTCGGATCGGCCGTGCGCATCCGCTCGTAGCGCTGGCGCACCTCAGCCGGCGTCACGGGCGGGCCATACCCCCGGCCCCGTCCCAGCGACTGGGCATTGTCCGGCTCATCCTGCTGCATCCACCCCACGATCGTCGGCTCGTCGTGGTGGGCCAGGCCAAGCTCGTTCTGATGGCAAATGACCGCCATCTGCGCCTCTCGCAACTGCTGCAACTGTGCGGCGGTGGGACCTTGCCACAGACCGACGTAGAGATTGAACCCGGCCGCCCGATACCGTGCCGCCTGCCGGGGATGCTGCAACCAGACGCCGATCGGAAAAACCTCAGGATCGCCCAGCAACCCGGGGCGCGGTGCCGGGCCACCGCCAAACTCGGCCGGCGCCGCCCCCGCCACACCGACTCCCAGTATCCCCAGCAACAAGCTCAACAACCACGCACGCGATCTCATCCAGATGGCCTCCTATGAACGATATCCCCGATCATAGCAACCCGCCCATACGGGGCCAAAGAAAAAGGACCGCCGAACATTCGACGGTCCTGAATCCACCTGGAAATGAGAGGCGGGTGCCTGCCGGCCTCCGTCTCAACGCATGCCGGGATAGGGTCCCCCGCCGCGGCCGTCATAGGGCATGTCGCCCCCGTAGGGACTCATGCCGCCCATGCCGCCCATGCCGCCCCGGCTCCGGCTCCCGGCATCGAAGTCGCGGAACGGCTCCGGTTCTTTACGCTTCGAGAGCATGATATCCTGATAGGTCGACAACAGATTCTTGGGCCAGTTCTTCGTGCTCACCGGCATATGTTCGATGTTGACCCCGTCTTTGGTGTAGAGCATGTCGTGGTAGACGCGCGGCTTCAGATCCGGGCCCCAGTCACTGACCGGCACGAGATCGACGAGCACCGCATGCGTGCGATAGTCGATGATATCGGGCATCGTCTCATCCTTGGGGTCCATCATGCCGTACATCCCGCCCGGCATCCCGTAGCCACCCGCACCGTACGGACCGGCCGCACCGTAGGCTCCGCCCGCCATCATGTCGCGTCCGCCCGCACCGGTGATTCGGCCGCCGGCCAGTCGCCCCGACCGTCGGTCGTTCTCTTCCTCCGGCTCCGGCTCTTTCTCCTCACCGATGACATCCCCCGGCTGCACCCGGAAGTCTTCCGTGCGCCAATACCCCAACGCGTAACGCGCCACTTCCACCGTCGCCGTCCGCTGCTTCTCCTGGATATCCTTGGCGAAGAAATACAGACGCCGGGGAATGGCGACCGTCTTGGTCACGTCGGAGAACTCACTCCACAGAATCACCTGATCCTGCTGGTCCGCATCTTCAGGCATCAGTTTGTTGGTGCCCGCCACGGGATTGAAGACGCCCAGGCGAATGCGGTAGCGATACGTCGCGCCCGGTTCGGCCGTGTCATCCACCGCCCAGAAGAGCAGCGGGTCTTTTTCCTTCGACAGGTCGGTCATGAAATTCATCCGATCCTGGGCAAACTCGAAGTACACCTCATCCGTCGTCGGCTCGAGCTCCATGCCGGGTCCGCCCGGATAGGCCCCGTAGGCCCCGCCGGCGGCGCCCATATCATAGGCGGGGTCCGTCGCACCGCGTCGTCCGCCCCGCGTTCTCCGCCCCCCGGCCGCCGCGCCGCCGGGCATCATCGGATCCATGCCCTGACCGGGCCGGGTCCGCCCGCGCGTGCCACGCGTGCGCTGACCGGCCGCACCGCCGTACATCCCCTGGTTGGCCGCACCGCCGGCCGTATCGCGCCGGCGTCCACTGCCCCGACTCCGCGACGTGCCGGCGCCGCCGGTCGTGGTGGTGTCGCGGCGTCGACCGCTGGTGGCCGTGCCCTGACGCTCACGCTGTTCTTCGCGCTCCTTGCGCCGCTCCTCGGCCGCCACTTTGCGCTGCAACTCTTTGAACTTGCTGTAATAGCTCGGCGGGAACCAGTCCTCTTCGGCCGACGCGATCTGATACGAATCCGGCTGCAACAGCGCCATCGTGATCAGCTTGCTGTCGAATTGCATCTCCCGAACGTTGATCCCTCCCGGAGGCAGGTCCTGCGTCTTTTCAATCACGGTGAAGAGCTGGCGATTCGCCTCCACCCGAGGCCGTGGCACTTCCGCCCAGTCGCTCCAGCGACCGTCGTCCAGCAGGCGCTGCCGCTGCAATTGCACGGCCGCGAAGGTCGGGTCCGCCAAACAGGGATCACGCCACGCGGTCTTTTCCACTTCCGTGCCGGCAAAATAGGCCTGGAACTGGCGATACAACTCCGCGACATCGAACTTGGCTTCCACCGTTACCAGGTCGACGTCGTTGGCTTCGTTCTCCACGTCATCGTACTGCGTTTCCGGCGTGACCTCATCCAGTGGCACATAAGCGGCCGCGCGAATGTGACAGACGTCCACATCGGTGACCTGACCGATGCGCGGCAGGCGATACTGCGCCCGCTCGGGTCCACGCCGCACGGTCGTTTGCGCCAGCGCGCGATCCTCCGTCGTCATGAACGCCAGCGGCGATTGGAGCAGTTCGCTGAAACTCTGCGGCTTGGGCCGCCCCAGGAAGACGTCGGCCACCACCGGATCGTTCGGGTCAATCGGGCCGGTGACCTTCGAGGTGTAGTCACGGGCCTGGGCCCCCGCCCCCGTACCGGCCGTCGGCGTCCGCAGGTCTTCGGCCTTGCTCTGGATGTAGGCGTCGATCTGGCCCGGGCTGAACGTCTTGCCGTCATAGGCGACGCCATTGGGGCTGAAGATGACTTTGGTGAAGAACAGCCAGGCACACACCAGGCACACAATCACGAGAACCAACTTCTCCACGTGATTTTCGCAAAACCGTCCAATTTTCCCTAATAACTCGTGCATAGCCTATCCCGGTCTCAGATAATCCTGTAATCGAATCGTCCTGGCACTAGTCCTCTTCGTCGCCGGCCAGCTCGGCCTTGACCTGCTGCGGCTTGATTTCTTCAAAGCCAGGTGTCCTCTGCCACACGTATTCACAGAGCAGGTCGAGTTCCACGACGGGCAGGTCGCCATACCGATACAGATCGTGGGACCGGCTCTCTTTGTCGATCGGACCGACACTGCTTTCCAGAATCGAGATCTGGTTGTGCATAAAGGTCTGCTCCGGCTCGTTGCCGTAGAAGCCGCGGAACGTGTGCGGCTTGGCGCTGCACAATTCTTCCATGAACGGCACCACCTGATCCACGTTCACGATCACGCGCACATCGAACTGGACCACGTCGATGCCCTTTTCCTCGCTGGTGAATCGTCCCGTGCACGGCGTCGTCATGGCGTCCCGCGTATCGGTCACATAGAACGGATTGACCGTATCCGTTTTCCGGCGTCGGGCCCGCCCTCCGCGGCCCCGGCGGCCCCGGTTGCGTTTCATCGTGAAATCCACACTCTCCAGTCGCTTGACCGGCGCATCGAGCACGCTGGTGGCGTTCGCGTTGATCGCCCGAATGCTCTCGGCAACGTCATCGATAATCCAATAGCCCAACTGCCAATACCAGCAGTCCTTGTAGGCCTTGTCCTTATCCTCGAACTTCCATTCGTCCCAAAACGCATACCCGGCGATATCGGCCTGACTGGCGTACACCCGGGTACGACCGGCCCGGTCCAGACAGATCTGGTCGACGATCTTACGCTGCATCGGACCCATCATGCGATACGACCGCCGCCCGGTGCCACCGCCGCCGTAAGGCCCCATGCCGCCGTAGGCGCCCATGCCACCGTAAGCGGCATCGCCGCCGTAAGCGCCCATCCCCGGCTGCATCATCTGGCGCGGGGCACTCTTCAAGGCCCCCTCGATCTCTTCGTCCGTCGGGCAGACCCCAGCTTCCATCTTCACCAGCATCCCTTCAATGCCCTCGCGGTAGGCACGCCCGAAATCCTCGTACAACGCGATCGAGGTCTCGTTGGTGTCCGGGAAGATATTGTAGCTGAGCAATTCGCGCTGGACCGTCTGGGCCACCAGCGTGTCGATCTCGTTGACGTCGGTCCGATAGGCGTTGATATACTCCTCCAACACCTCGGCCTCCGCCATCGATCCGGCGTTGCGCATCAGCGAATCGACCTGCTTGCCCACCTGGACACTCTGTTTCTCCACCGTCTCCTGGAGCCGACTGCCCAGAATACGCGTGGGGATGAACAGCAGCAGCGCCACGATCACGATCACGATCGGCACGAGCAGTGCCAGGTTGTTCTTCAGGAAGCTGAGCTTCTTTAGAACGTCCTTGATGTTTACGTTTATTTCCGGTGTCTTCATTTCACCTCACCTGTCTTGATTCGCCGTGTCTACCGCCGGTTGAGAGATCCCGTCGCCTTCGGAATCTCCGGTGCGTGATCCCATTTCAGCTTGAAGTCCAACTGGAACCAGGAGTCGCGTATCTTCAGAATGGGCTTGCCGAGGGCGTCACGTTTGGGGTTGCCATAGAGGTCCTTCTCCGGCTCCGCGTCAATCCGCTCCCGGGTCACCGGGTCCACCAGAATCTCGAGGCCCTGATTGTAGCCCATCATCGCCGGCATGCGGCTGCCCCCGGTCGTCCGGGTAGTGCTCTCCTCGGCAAGGTATTCGCTGTCGCCGATCCCGATGGGAATGTCCTCATCAAGATTGACGGCCCCCTTCTCGATGCGGAAGTGGTCCGCCGCGTTGCTGTACAGCTCAAACGGGCTGTTGGCATCCATGAATTCGTCGAGATGCGCCATGCGGGTGACGAGCCCCCACAACTCCGGCCGCGACTCCACCCCCGTCGGGTCGAGCAGCGCCATCAGGTCGCGGTAGGGACTGTAGCCGACGATGCTGATCACGAAGCCCGGGTCCTTTTCCTCCTCGCTCGTCACTCCGGTCATGCCCGCGTAGCGATCGCCATAAATCTCGGCCAGTTGCGCCAGCATTTCGTAATCCTGCTCCATGCCGACATCCATCTGGCTCTCGCGCATCATGGCGTCTTTCCGCATCATCGCCGTCTGCCCGAACTGAGCCGTCGCCAAATCGTCGGAGAAGAAGATCGCGACGTTGGTCACGAAGATTTGCTTGCGCCGGTCGCGCGGCACTTCTTTGATCCGGGCCACATCGCCGCGGGTATACGCCTCGTAGAGGGCGGCCTGCGACGGATTGTTCTCCGGGTTCGGCATCGCCGAGAGGATCAACTCGTAGAGCTGCGGAACCGCGTCGCGATACTGGAAGAGCTTGAACGGCCCTTTCATCTGCTCCTGGAGCTGAACCTCCTGATCCTCGAAGTCGCTCTTGATCTGCTGCTTCTCCTTGGCCTGGTTCACGATTCGCAGGTTGTTGCTGCGCCGCGCTTCGTTGCGCGCGTAGGCGACCCGGTCGAGCCCCACCCGTCCCAGGCACAACAGCGACACGGCCAGCAACATCACCGCCGCGCCGATGAAGTACTTCGTTTTGCTGGCCCATGCCATCGATCGAGCAGCACTCGTCGGCAGCAGGTTGCTCTCGATCCGCGCCAGGCCCAGACCCTGCAAGCCCAGGCCGTACACCACCCCGAAATCGGCCACGTTCTCGTGGAACTTGGCGCTCGAAAGGCCCTGGGCAATCGCCGCGCGCTTGAAGGCGTCCGGCTTCTCCACCGGGATTTGCAGCGTCTGCTGCAAGTATTTCAGCAAGCCACGCAGCTTCGTGCCGCCGCCCATCGCGATCACACGCGTCAGTTTCACGTCCGGGTTCGAGTTGGTGTAGAAACCCAGCGACCGCTGCACTTCGCTCGCCCAGTCGGTGAAGACCGGCCGCATCGCCTGGAAAATCTGCCGGGCGTACTTGCTCACCGGAGCCGTGCGCTTGAGTTTCTCGGCCTTCTCGAAATTCAGTTTGAACGTCTCGGCGATCGCCTGCGTGAACGTGTTGCCGCCCATCATGATGCAACGCTGCCAGACCGCCGACTTCGTGCACACCACCAGGTCCGTGCTCTCGGCCCCCACGTTCACGATGACCGTCGCGCGATTGTCCGAACGCGCCAGTTCCGGGCGATCGTACAGCAGGAAGTTGTACAGAGCCATCGGCGCCATCTGGACGTAGCTGACCACCAGGTCCTCACGCTCGAAGTGCTCCATCTCCGCTTCCACGATCTCGTTCTTGATCGCGAACAGACCCACCTTCTGCTCCGCGTCGTCCGGATCGCTCATCATCTGGTAGTCCCATTGGACCTCGCTCATGTCGAACGGGATCTGCTGGGCCGCCTCGAACTTGACGATCTCCGGCAAGCGCTTCTGCTCGACTGGGGGCAGCGTGACGAAGCGTGCGAAGCTGTTCTGACTGGGCACCGAGACGATCAGCGGATCGTAGCTGACGTCGTTGCGCTGGACGAACTGCCGCAGGGTGATCGCGATCAGCTCGTCCCGCTCGGCCGCACTGACCCCACTGCTCGAAAGGAGCTTACCGTGCGGAATATGATCGAACCCGATGACCTGGACCACATCCCCCACCGCCACCAAATGCAGCGCCTTGAGAGAATTATTGCCTAAATCAACAGCCCAAATCGCATCCGATGCTGCTGCCATGCCAAACCTCCCGACTATCGGTCTGCGTCTTTCCGGTTACTCTTGTCAACCGGTAACAACAAGCTTAGATTATACCACATGATCAAAAGTTTTTCTATCTTAACCCTCGGCTGTAAAGTTAACCAATACGAGAGTCAGCAAATTCGCGAACTTATCGAGCGTTGCGGCCTCATTCACGTCGATGTCACCGCCGGCCCGGACCTCGTCGTCGTCAATACCTGTTGCGTCACCCACACCGCCTCGGCCAAGAGCCGCCAGTTCGTGCGCCAAGCCCAGCGCCGCGGCCCGCAGGCCATCGTTGTCTGCGGCTGCCTGCCCACCGTCGCGACCGATGAACTGAGCATCACGGGGGAGAACGTCCATATCGTGAAGGATCCGCGCGACCTTGCCTCCACCCTGAACCTCCTGGTCGGCGCCCCATCAACTGCCCCCAATGCCATACACCCCAGGTCATCCGATCATACCGCCATTAGAGCAGAATCCGATCCCAAAGTCAAGTATAAACACGACTTATGTGCCCCCCCGGAGTTGCAGCCATTGTCTCGATTTCAGGGCCATACGCGTGCCTTTCTGAAGATCCAGGATGGCTGTGATGCCTTCTGCACCTATTGTATAATACCTAAGACCCGGCCGCGTGTTCACAGCAAACTGCCCGATGACGTGGTAGCTGAAGCGTCCGGGCTCGTCGCGGCCGGGCACAAGGAAATAGTCGTAACAGGCGTTCACATAGGCGCTTACGGCCAGACCACCGTACGCAGGCGGCACTGGCCGCATCTGGAGAGCGCCCACCTGCCCGACCTCCTGGATAGGCTCGCTGGGCTTGCGGGCCTCGCTCGCATCCGGCTCAGTTCCCTCGATCCGGCCGATGTCACGCCCAGGCTGCTCGACGTACTGGTCGAGCACGCTAACATCATGCCCCACCTACACTTATCGCTCCAGTCAGGGGCTGATGCGGTCCTACGCCGCATGAACCGGCCCTACACGGCCGACGAATTCCGCGCCAAAGTCGAGCTGATCCAGTCCAAGCTGGATCGGCCGGCCCTGACGACCGATATTATCGTCGGTTTCCCCGGTGAAACAGACGCCGATTTCGAGCAGACGGTGGCGTTGGCCTCCAGCGTGGGCTTCGCCAAGATGCACGTCTTCCCCTACTCGCCCCGCCAGGGCACCGCGGCCGCCCGGATGCCAAACAAGGTCCCCGCACAGGTTATCAAAGAGCGTGCCCGAATCCTCCGCGATCTCGACCGGCAGCTCCAACGCCGGTTCCGCAGCCAATTCCTCGGCGAAACCGCCCAAGTTCTCATCGAAGGCCAGGCCCCCCGCCCCCACGGCCGGGCCGAACGCTACTTCACCGTCTACCTCGATCCCTCAAGCCCCAAGCCCGATAACAACACCATCGTCAACACCACCCTCCAATCCCACCACCGCGACGGCCTCCGCGCCACCCTCGCCTGATCCCATCGTATCGGCCGTCCCCGGTACGGTCCCCGGTACGGGCGACCCATGGGTGGCGCCGACCCCAATGCCCTGCCCCAGCGCTGGCCCGCGCAAGCCCGGGCAACCACCCCGGCGCGCCGGGCCCCTACAACCATCACCCAACAGACGAACCCGCCACCAGGCTGATTCAGAATCACCGCATTCGCACCGCGTCGGTCGTCATGCGTATCGGATGCAGGCAAACGAACGGCCTCATGGCTCAGGCTCCCCAGGAAAGCTCCAGATTCTGGGCCAATCGGTCGAAGAAGATGATAGAATCGTGTAAGATGGGTTCGCGGTTGCGAGGATTCGAATGGGCACCCAACTGTTCACAATCGGCTACGAGGGCAGAGACCTCACCACCTTTCTCGACTGCCTGGAAGAAAACGCCATCGACTGTCTCGTCGATGTGAGAGAGATCGCCTTCTCCCGCAAGAAGGGCTTCTCCAAGACCGCGCTGAGCGCCGCCCTGGAAGACCGTGGAATCCAGTATGTCCACGCCAAAGAACTCGGCAGCCCCACCCCCCTTCGTAAAGCCCTCAAGGCAGGCGGCGACTACGGCACATTCTTCCAGGGCATGGAAGAACACCTTGCCACCCAGCGGGACACCATCGAGAAAGTCTATGCCCAGGTTCAGCAAACGCGCTGTTGCCTGATGTGCTACGAAAAGCTGGCGGCCATGTGTCACCGCAAGGTCGTCGCCCGCAAGATCAAGGAGCGAGACGGAAATGGTATGGAGGTCCAACACCTGGAGGAGACCCCCGGACCGCGATCCAATGCAGGCTGTGCCTTGGCCCACCGCCTGCGAACCTGAGGAATCTCGGTAGGGTGAGCCCGGCCCAAGCAAACCTCATGGTAAGTAGTTGACAATTGTGTATTTGCGCAAGTATAATATGGGTTAGATGGAAGCTCTCGGAGGAGATTCCTTGCTAGGCGTGCTGCGCTCTTTTCCGGTGACCGACGTGGGAGGTTCGCGTAGGGACGGCACAGAACCGCAGCATTGCGGATCCGGTAACCACCTACGCACCAACGATGCGCGAGCGCGTACAGATAGTAGCGTGCATCGGAGAAGCTGAGCGTCGCTGAATGCCAATAAGTGTTTGAGTGGAGATTTCGTACCACACGAAAGGGTTCAATTGGTCAGCAGGATTTTGCAGTTGACGAAGGCATGGGGCTCACTTAGAAATGTGGATTTGAGACGAGTCACGGATAGCGAAGGAGCCTGAGCCATGCCAAAGACACCCGACGATCCCGGTGAACCTGTGAAAGCCTTGCCCGAGGAAAAAGAGTTTCTACCAGGAGAGGAAAGCAATGGGGACTTCGAGAGGGTTTTGGCCTTGTTAGCTGGCTGGGTGAAGGCCGGCATAGTCAACATCGACGTTAGTCCGGATGGTAGTGTCACATTCGAACTTCCCGAGGAAATGAGAGATCTTTTCGGTGGAGAGATTCCCAAGGGATTGACAGAGCAACAGGTTATCGAAATCATCCAAGTCGAGATCCCTCTGGTAACGGCAGCAGGCTTTGCCAAACGCCCGATCGACTTCTTCAGGTACCGCGTGCCTGAGAGCCTTCGTGAAAAGGTCCCGGATCTTGTCAAGCGCAGCGAAAAAGCCATTGCCTCCTTGGTTTCCCGTGAACTTAAGCAGAGGATACTTCTGCGGCGCACGACACTAGGCTACGTGATGAAGGAGGTTCGAGCTGTTTCTGGCTCCTACGAAGCGCGGTCGACGACGGACGAAGACTCTAATCTTCCGTTCACGGCCGTCGAGTTCGTCTTTGTCAGACCACACGCTGGCTCTACGATAGTCCTTGTGGATCCAGGTGAAGGAGCCGTCTCTCTTGGCCCGAAAGATGAAATGCAAGTGCGCGTTGATTTTCACGTGGAGGACATTAAGGCGCTCATCAGGGAATTGACCGAGATCATTGAGAAGCGAAGTCAGTAGAGGGAGACCCCAATCATGTCGGGGAAGGCCGACCCACAACTCAAGCCAGATGAAGACAACGGCGCTATCGAGCGGAGACAAGGTCTTCATAATGACCCTGGCGAAAAGGAGTTTATGCATGTCCGCCATTGGCTTCAATCGTGGATTCTTCACCGTCGCCCCAAGAGATCATGGCTTCAATCGATCTCGCGATTCCTCTTTTCACGGCGCACCAGCCCTCCGGCAACGAGACTGGAAAGGGGTACCGCGTCCGGTATCTACGTCTACTTGTCAGTGGGCAAAGAGACGTTGCCTTACAAATGGCATCCTGCGGCTAGCCATGCCGTGCTGCGAGACTTATGCCAAGCATATTCGCGAGAGCTGCGTGAGATGAGGTTTGACGATGGCGTCAAGCTGCTAGAGGCAACTGCCCAAGAAGCGCAACAGGAGGAAACTGAAAAACAGTGGCCGAGATACGCCATTGAGGACCTCCGCAAGCTGGTGAAAAACGCCAAGGGGGTCCGAGAGTCTGTTGGTGACGCATCGAGGCTATTGTTTCATATCATGGAAATCGAGACGTTGCTAGCAGGCATAGAGAAGAAGGCGCGCGCAACCAGCCGAAAATATGAAGCGAGGCTCGCGGCATCGCTACGCGATATATGTCGAGTCCACGACCCAGGCTCGTTTTCCGAAGATCAAGCAGAATGCCTTAAGGGATCGGTGACGGCACTCGCTGAAGGATGGGGCAAGCTGACGAGAGAGAAGTTGAAGTATGTGCGCACCCGTCTCCTTGACCAGGGACTGACGTGGCTCCCTGTCACGGAAAAAGCAATGGCTGACTTAGAGGAAACGCAAGAACCGAACTAAGTCTCAGGGAGAGGAGACATGAGCGGCCTTTTTCTTGACACGGCCACGCAATTTGCGCGGCACTGGCACGCTGATAGCGAGAGAACTGAGATAGCTGAGCAATTAGACGGTCGCAATCTCTACTGTTCGCGTTATGTCGAGTGTCAATACAAAGCCGTATTTCTGAACTCGGCCGTGGCGCTTTTCAACCTGCTAATACACTTTGGAGATCTGAAGAAAGCCCTTCGCGAGAGTACTCGTTATCTCAACAGGGAGATTGCCCAAATCCCGCTGACGGCAGGCACTCAGAATCGGATCGAACAGATTGGTCTCTGGATGCTGGAGTTCTGCGACTACGACGAGCAGGTGCAGAGACTTCAAGACTTGGTTGAGGACACCTGGGAAACGCAATTCCACCAGGGAATCGAACAACCTCTCATTGACGAAACCGGTTGCCTCTATGTCGATGACATCCCCGAACCCGGCGATAGCGGCGCCTACAATCCCGCGACGGTATCATGTACTTTGAGTGACCCGCCGCCTTGCAGAATCGGAGAATTCTGGGAGGGTCACCGAACAGACTTGGAGCTCTTGGCCAATATGGACGTGAACGCGATACAAGCCACTCCAAAAGATCCGACGGAACTCAACAAGGTCAAGGAAGCCGCTCAGCAGCTCAGGGAGGGTAAGGCTGGTAGCGGCCAGCGATGCACAGTGTATCTTAGCGACGCGATCATCTGCTTGGAAAGCGCACATTGCCCAGAGGTAGCAGCGGTGCACAGCATCAACAAAAAGCACTTCCGGCCACTTTGCGAAGTCTTGGGTCTGGAGTCCGAACCCAAAGACTAGCAACGGCTGACAGCCTCAAGTTCGGAGTTCTTGCGAACGGTTTAAGAATGCGCAACGTTCAGTTACTCATGTCCCGGGCAAAATCACGGCTTGGCACCGGCGAGGTGGATGGGCAGGTGTTGGGCGTAGCGGAGGACGTCGGCGTCGGTGGTGAGGATTTGGAGGGGCTCAGTGGCAACGACGCAGATGCAGGGGGACGCGGGCGAGGCATGCCTCGCCCGTACCGCGCAGCGAAGCGAAGATTCGCGTGGGCTGGAATCTGCCCTGCCCTTCTGCTCGGTTGAAACCGGAGTCGTCTTGTCGCGGGCCGGATTCTTGGCGAGGCAGTCTGGGCCCCCGCCTGCGCGGGGGTGACAGGGTCGTTGCGAATGTGGGGATCGGGTCGCATACGTGCTTGGGCTTTCCGGCACTTATATGCAATCCGCATGGGCTTCAAGCCCATCCTACGAATTGGAGCGGTGTGCACGGCACACCCTACCCATCTGCATTTCCAGTCACCTACCGCCTACGGCCTAGGGTCTTCAGCCTCCAGGTTCTCCGGGAAGTTGAGGTAGGCGAAGGGGCCGTGGAGTTCGCTGGCGAGGCGGTCGCGGGCTTGGGCGGCTTCGAGTTCGGTGTCGAAGGGGCCTAGGTTAGTCGCTGCGCCATCTTTGGTGACACGGGCGTAGCATTTGTCGGGGTCCTCTGGGCGGCGGTAGACGCCGATGAACTCGGAGCTGGCGTTGTCGGGCTTACGGCGGCCATGGTTCCAGGCGTTCTCGCGGCGGGTGCAGATGCGCAGGTTGGCCCGGCGGTTGTCGAGCCCATTGCCATTGATGTGATCGACGACCTTGCCCTGGGGCGGTTTCATGATGAGCTGATGCATGCGCACCGTTTTGCCATGGTGCTTGCGGTAGGCGTACCAGAGGTTGCCGGTGCGGGCGGCGCACCACTTCCATTGGTTCAGCCATTCGTAGTCGGCGGCGTCGACGATGGCGTAGAGGCCCTGGGTCAAAGCGATGTAGCGAATCTCATCATTGGGTGGTTGCGGCGGGACCGTGCGGACCAGGTCCGGACGCCTGGGCCGGAAGTTGCGGCATACACCGGCGCCGCTGACCTCGGTCAACACGCCCGGTGAATCGGGATGGTTCACACACTCCAGCGAACTGGGCCAGCAGGCCATCGTGTCACGATGGACGCGGAACCATGAGGGCTTGCCCGCATACACGCAGTTGATACAGCTTCGCCTCTTCATCACGTCCACCTCCTGCCTTCTGTCTGCAAGTTGCCATACCCTGCGCCCTATCGCCCTGGGCGGTGCGGGCAGGCACAGTGGCCTGCCCCTACATGTTTCACATCCGAAATCCGAAATTTGGAGGCCGCTCCGCGGTCGAGGAGCCCCTCTATAATTGGGCGAAACTGCGTGTTTGATGCGAAAAAAAGCGGATTTCGGCGAGACGGAAAGCACGTAAGTCCATACAAGCAAAGGAATAAAAAAAGTTTTACGTGTCACCGGGATTGGGTTGAAAAGCGCTGCACGTTTGATGCGAATTTTCGCGCCGTGCCGGCCGGCATTGCACGGATGACATCTGGTCGATCCATGGTAAGATGGGGACATAACCGGGCGACTGCGGTGCGGCTCGAAGGCGTCGCCAGACGAGTTTGGAGATCAGAGAAGATGAAGCACGCGTTCTTTTTGACTGTGGCGGCGATCCCGTTGGTCGGCCTGCTGGTTTCGGTCGCGTCGGGGGACGCGTCCGGGGGAGGGACCTGGTCGGTGGGCTATGCCGAGGCGGAGATTACGCCGGAGCCGAGGCAAGTGCAGATGTCGGGGTTCGGGCGGGAGCGGTATGCCGACGGCGCCCTGGCCCCCCTGCTGAGCCAGGCGCTGGTCTTGCAGGACCAGGGTGGGCGTCGGGCCATCCTCATTACGGCTGACGTTCTGGATTTCGACCGCGTGATGACCGAAGCGATCCGGCGTGCCATTACACACAAGCACGGCGTTGCCCCTGAGAACATCATGCTGGCCGCCTCGCATACGCATTGGGGTCCGGCCATCCGCTTCAACATGGGCTTCAGCCTCGGGGCGCCGAATGTGTGGTACATGGGGCACCTCGAAGACACGATCCTCGCCAACGTCGAGGCCGCACTGGCGAACCTCGCTCCGGCGGTCGTTGAGTACGGCTGCATTGACTTTCGCGAAATCGGTTGCAATCGGCGGCTTCCTGTAGACGGGAAGATCGGCTGGGGCCCCTATCGAGAAGGCTCGTTCGATGGTCACACGCCCATCTTGCGCATCGGCCGTGACACCACGCCGCAGCAGTTGTTGGTGGTCGGTCATGCCTGCCACCCGACCAGTTCGGGCGTCATCGGCAAATGGAGCCCGGACTATCCGGGCGCGCTGCGCGATTGCCTGTCACGTGAACTGTCCGGTACGAAGGCTTTGTTTGTCCAGGGCTGCGGCGGGGATGCGAAGATCGTCCACCGCGACCCCGAGACGGGCACGCTGGCCTTCTCTTCGGATCCGAAACGCGCCCAGGCGGCCGGCGAAAAACTCGCCGAGGCGGTGCGGACCTATCTCCAAGACGAACGCATGGCCCCGCTGCGGGGACAACTGACGTGCGCCCTGGCCACCGGACCAATCCGCTACGGGCAGCGCTGGTCGCGCGAAGAACTCGAACGCCAGGCCTATCCCGAGCCCACGGAGACTGGGCGGCGTCGCAATTGGCAAACCTGGGCCGCCCGCCAGGCGCTGGCATGGCCCGACACGAGCGAGAGCTTCCGCTACGACGTTCAGGTCTGGCAGCTTGGCGGCCAACTGACGATCTTCGGCATGGAAGGCGAGATTTGCAGTCCCTGGGGACCCGTGCTGCGGGCCATGGCGTCGACCGAGGAGGCCATGGTGATTGGCTACGCCAACAGCACGAGTTGCTACATTCCCGACAACAACATCGTCCGCGAGGGTGGCTATGAAGGCCTGACTTCGCAGCATGCCTACGCCCTGCCGGCGCCGTTTACCGAGAACATTGAAGCCGAGATCAAGCAGATCGTCACGAGAGCGCTGGACGCTACCGGTCACTGACGCTTGTGCTCGGGCAGATAGCAAGGACTGCCTCATGGAGACCGCAATGAAGATGGAACCCTGCCTATGCTTGCTCCTGTTCCTGTGTGCGACGAGCGCTGACGCGCTTGCCGCTGACCCAACGTGGGCGGAGATCGACCACGTCGTGTACGGCGCCAAGCCTGACGAGCGGGGTCCCATCGGCGGAGGCGAAGGCTACACACAGGTTGTCACGCACAGCGACTACACAGCCGAGACCCTGGACGCGTTGCTGGAGGCCCTGTCGCAGGCCAGGGCCGGACAGACCGTCTTCATTCCGGGCGAGACGGAAATCGACCTGACCGCACGCATGTACATCGATCAACTCGTTCTCGAAGTGCCGGCGGGCGTGACGCTGGCCGGCAATCGGGGCAACGACGGCTCGCTCGGCCCCCTGCTCACCAGTGACGCGCTGAAGACGCCCGTCGTGATCCGCGCTACCGGTCCCGATGTGCGCATCACGGGACTGCGCCTGCGCGGGCCGAATCCAAAGCGCTACCTCGATCATCACCGCCGCGCGTTCGGTCCGGGTGGAGCAGGACGCCAGTACTACTACAAGCTACCCACCTCTAACGGCATTCGGACCGAACATCCTCGACTGGAGGTGGACAACTGCGACATTTCCGGCTTCTCTCACGCGGGCATCCACCTGACAACCGGCGAGGGACACCGCATCCATCACAACACCATTCACCATTGTCAGTATCAGGGATTGGGTTACGGCGTCTGCCAGAACACCGCCTCCTCGCTGATCGAATACAATCGCTTCAACTGGAATCGCCATTCCATCGCCGGAACCGGTCGACCGGGCAACAGCTACATCGCGCGCCACAACATCGAACTGGGAGTGTCGTTAAGCCATTGTTTCGACATGCACGGCGGACGCGATCGAAAAGACGGGACCGACATCGCGGGCACGTCGATCGAAATCTACAACAACACCTTTCGGGCCAAGCAGACACCGGTCGTGATTCGGGGCGTACCCGAAGAGCAATGCGACATCCACCACAACTGGTTTGCGGAACATCGGGCCTCGGAGCAGGCCGTGCGGGCATCGGCCCGGACCCAGGTGCACGACAACGCCTACGGCAGCAAACCGACTCCAGCGGATTAGGTCGCACGGCGGGTCATGACACGCCTGAACGTTTCGGTGGAGCAAGGGTCACCCTACCCCACTACGTTCTGTCCCTTCCGGTATCGTCCAGACGGCTTTCGCCTGCCGGCGGCATTTCTCTTTGTCCCCGGCTCTTGCAGAAGAGGCTCACGCCGGCCCCGGAAAAGAGAAGCACGAAACTGAGGACGACGAAACTCCACGCGGACATCTCTGTGGCGAAACGGTACGCCTTGGGGATGACGGGCGCCCAGAGTACCATGGCCGCCAGCAGTTCCCTGGTGCGCCACCACAAAGCACCGCTGACAATCAACGTCAGCGCAAGCAGGCCCAGATCGGACCAGCGCAGCGGTTTCGGCACGCAACGAAAGACGCAGACGATCAGGGCGCTGACGCCCACGTAGGTGATGAATCTTGGGGTCTTGGCACCGAAGACCAGAGCGATCAGGACCGAGCCGCATCCGGCGACGCCGGATGCAACCGGCCAGCGGGCCAGGTGGTGCGCGTGGAAGAACCGGGCGAAGGTATCGGTCAGTCCCACGCCCAGCGCGATCACGATGACGGTCGCAAAACACAGGGGGATATTTCTCTTCATGACCGCAAAGGCGGCTAACAGAACAATCAGACCGAGACCACCCAGTTCCCAATTCAACGCATGGGGCGTACCGATGACCAGCAGGACACCCAGCGCGTAACCCAGGGCGACGAAGAACAGACTGTACCGTTTTTGGTACCGGCTCAGGGCCAACATGACGATACCGGTCAGGCCCAGCATCATCGGCGGGCTCCAGAGGAGCCCCGGACCCAGCGTAGAGCTGACGAGGGTGGACTTGTTGGCAACGGCCGCCAGCGTTGCGACCAGCGGCGCGACGGCCAGCACGTATTCTGCCTCCTTCCAGGGCTTAGCCAGACTGCGCAGCAATTCCAGAAGCAGCAGCGTTCCGACGGCAATCAGTGGAATGAAGTCACCGAAGGCATAGTCTATGGCGAACATATAGGCGGTGCCGTACTGATGCAAACCCGCGGCCGCCAACACCACCAGGAAGAACAGCAAAGGCATGGTCGGACCATACAGGAACGGCTCGCGTGGCTGCTTGTTCGGTGGCGAGGGCAGCTTTCTTCGTACGGCCTCGGCCACGATCAAGGCGCCGCCCGCCAGCACGACCAGCCACGCGAGCAGCCAATGACTCCTGCGTATCTCATCGGTGGCCGTCCGCGCCATGATGGGCCGGGCCATGAGCGATGAGGCCAGGAAATTCCAGGCGAGAATCGCGACCATGCCGGCACTGGCCATGCCACCAAACTGCAGACCGATGTACCGGCGCAGAACGTACAGTTTGCCCAACCCCAGCAGCGTGCACGCCAGTCCGAGGGCCAGACAAATGTTCAGCCCGCTCGGCGCGACAACGCCCAGAGTCATGCCGCTACCGATAAGGAAGAGGGCAACGAGCAGGACGAGTGAGATGGCGTCATCGGTGACGTGTCTCCAGACGACAATCAAAACCAGCACGCCCAGCAGGGCCAGTTCATAGCCGTTCAGAACGAACACACAGGGCAAAATGTCACGAAGGGCGTCGCTGGTGGCCAGGGGCGGACCAATGATCTGGGTGATCCCATAGACAATGGACAGGGCGCTGAGACAGTAGAGAATGCTCCCACCCGTCAGACTCAGAAAGTGCTTGATGGCATCCTGGTTGTCCAGGACGCTGGCGACCAGCCCTCCCAGGGGTTGTCTCCAGACGCTCTGCCGATGGATAACTGGTGAGGTTGGGACAGTGTTGTCGCTTCCTTCTGCACGCCCTTCTGTTGCTTCCATACGCGCCCTCACACAAGAGTTACATGCAACCAGCGCAACAGCCCCGTCCGTTCTGTCACTACATCGGGACGACTCCAGGGGCCACATGGCCGGCGCTCTCGCACGCTACGGTCTCGATGGTACCGCATGACGCACTTTGTGTCCAACTTCCTTCTGTTGTGTTCCGCCTCGACGGGTGCCAGCCTCACGTCCGTAGGACTTGGGGATGGTTCAGGGCAGCGACCGTCTTGGGCTGCTCATATCTCAAGCGAGATCACGACGGGTGGCAGCCTCAAGTCCGGAGGACTTGGGGATGGTTTCGGTGCATGGTCACGGCTTGACGCCGGCGAGGTGGATGGGGAGGTGTTGGGCGTAGCGAAGGACGTCGGCGTCGGTGGTGAGGATTTGGAGGGGCTCGGTGGCGGCCACGACGTGGGTGCAGAGGACATGCGGGCGAGGCATGCCTCGCCCGTACCGCGCAGCAGAGGGGATGTTTGCATGGACCGAGACTTACCCTACTCTTCTGCTCGGTTGAAACTTGAACTCTCTTGTCGTACGCCGGGGCCTCGTCGAGGCAGTCTGGCCCCCCACCTGCGTGGGGGTGACAGGGTCGTGGCGAAGGTTCGGACCGAGTCGCATACGTGCTTGGGCTTTCCGGCGCTTCCATGCAATCCGCATGGGCTTCAAGCTGATCCTATAGATCTCGTACGCCGGGGCCTCGTCGAGGCAGTCTGGGCCCCCACCTGCGTGGGGGTGACAGGGTCGTGGCGAAGGTTCGGACCGAGTCGCATACGTGCTTGGGCTTTCCGGCACTTCCATGCAATCCGC
>Ga0272443_10002662_pt1 | contig 22357 bp, 26 predicted proteins | sample SSMAcet12_FD_193581 | JGI IMG/M metagenome (GOLD analysis project Ga0272443, IMG submission 193581) | Marine sediment archaeal communities from Little Sippewissett salt marsh, Falmouth, MA, United States - SSM-Acet-12 | ecosystem: Environmental > Aquatic > Marine > Wetlands > Sediment ...
AGTGTCTGCTTGAGCAAGCACCCCTCTTCGCAGACAGTGCTGCGGAGCACCTCGAAGCAGGACCGCCCGATGGCTTCCGCCCTGCAAATGCCGGTAATCGTTTCAGCAGCCCGGTTAAAGGCCATCAATCGCCAATTCATATCGACCATGTATACGCCGTCGGCAATGCTGTCGAGGATGGTTTGACAAAGATTGCATGCGGCGGCTTCGTCCATGACGACTTTCTTCCTTCCCCTGAAGCGGCCTCCCGGGCCGTTTAGCGTGAAAAAATCCACGCTGATCCCCCAAAATACACTCTGTTTCATCAGTAGGTGAAAAAAGATGCCGGGTCAATCATCTTGGATCGATGTTAACTCAATCGTTTTTGAAAATGGTTCATTTTGTCGCAAATTCGTTTTCTAAAAAGATTCAAAATGGTTCAATTGGCCCAAAGACCGCGTTTTGACAATGCTTGAAAAAATGAATTGATTTCATTCGATATCAACTATTTATAGAATAGCGCCTTTTCTTTTTACTCGATGGTACATTATTTGCTGCATTTTTTTATTTGACGATTTTCCGGATTCCTTTTCGGATGCCAACCCGTGAAAAAAGGAGATGGGCCTATGGGAGCAAAATCGAGAGGAAAACAGGCGCTGGCAGTTTTGATCGTGTTGGGTTTTGCCGCCGCCGGCATCCTGTTGCTTGGCGGACCGGGAGGCGCCGGACAGCAGAAAGCCGCTTCCGCGCAGCAAAAAGCGCATGCCGTGTTTGTGCAAAAATGCCTCGGCTGCCATGTTTCTGTGGCCGATCCTGAAAGACCCGGCAGGACGAGGGACGACTGGCACCTGGTGGTCAATATCATGCACGGCTATGGCATGGACCTGACCGACCAGGAAAGCGCGATGATCGTGGATCTGCTCTATTCGCTCCGCCGGGGAATGGAACGGGAACCGGGCTAATCCCGCAGACAAACAATGATCGCGGCGCAAATCAGCGGGGCGTTCACGGTGGTAAACCAGCCAAACCATGAAAAAGGAGGCGTCATGAAACGAAGAAGTTTTCTCAAGTCGATGGCGGCAAGTGGGCTTGCCGCATCGATGGCCGGGGCCGGCGGGCTCGTATCTCCGAACAAGGCCGAAGCGGCCGGCAAGATCGACATCGGGGAGATCAAAAGCCTCAAGATCGATGTGCTCACCGAAACCAGCTGGTTTGACAACGATCAGTTCAAAAAGGACATCATGGACTACGGCGGGGCCATGACCAACCAGTACACCATCCCCTGGGCCTGGGACAATGCCGGCGGCTATTCGGTCCTGTTGACGGTCACCACCCTTGAAGGCGATGAGCGCAAATTCATGCTCGACTACGGGTGGAACAACGATTGGATGGAATACATCTACAACGAAAAGAGCAACGTCGGGTCGATGCTCGAAAGCGGAGAGATCGAATTCTCCGTGCTGTCCCATTGGCATTTGGATCATTACTGGGGCATCGAAACCACCTTGAAGCGCAAGCAGGACATCACGATGTACGCCCCGAAAACCTACTACCCGGAAGACATGGCCCTGCTCAAAGACAAGGCCCACCACAAGGCCAAGGACAAAAATACCGGGGAGATGATGCACATCTGCAAAAACGATTACCCCCACCAGGGAAAACTCGTTCTTTGCGATCCGGACGGGGAAAACGGCGAAGGCATCTATCGACTCATGCCCGGGGTCGCCATTCGAAATTTCGATGTCCCAATCCTGCTGCGGGTCCGCGGGGAAAACGTTCTGTATTTCAACGTCAAGGACAAGGGGATCGTGACGGTGACCGGCTGCTGCCACCCCGGCATCCTGTCTCTGTTTTCCTATGCCCGGAGAAATTTCGAGGGCTACAAACCCTACGGGTGTTATGGAGGACTTCACATCAGCCTTTTCGAGACCTGGGAGCCCAAGTTCGACGACATCATCAAAGGCGTTAAAGGATTCCGCATTCAAAAGCTGGGCTGCAACCACTGTACCGGCTGGATCTGGGCGGAAAAGGCGGCCGAAGAAGGAGTCCCCGTGGTCAAGGGGACGGACAAATATAAAACCTACAAAAAGTACTCAACGGTAGCCAAGGCCAGCAACGTGTTCCTGACCAACGGAGATACCGTCGTTTTCTAGGGCAGAATATCAGATAAACCCCGGCCAAGCCGATGCAAGGGGGAAAAAGGGAAGAAGCGGCTGGTTTTTGCCCGACCGGCTGACTTCTTCCCCCTTTCAAGGGAGGTCATATATGACCGCTGAAAACCCAGGCCGAAAATTCAACTATGGTTTCGGACTGATCAACTTCGTTGTCGTATTCGTCATTGTCTGGTTTCTCTGGTACATCTTCATGAACCAGGATGCGGTAATGAAACTATACACGCCGATGTATGGCTTTTCTCTGGTGGTGGTCTTCCTCTCCAGCATCATTTTGATGACGAAAGTGGCCGATTACCCTGCCGTCTTTGATCGTCACGCCAAAAATCAACATCCGGCGGTGAAGGGGATCATCCTTACCGTCATCGCTTTTTTTGTGATGATCATTCTGTATTATGTGGTCTTCCGGGGCCTTCTCGGCGGCTTTGGCATCGCCTATTTCAGTCCGGAGTCGATCGTGGCCGGCGGCGGTATCGGAGCCGAGCCTTACGTGGCCCGTGAAAATTCCTCGACGGCCATCGTCTACTATTTTGCCGCCTTTTTGTGGATGGCACTTTTCTGGGACCTCGGGTTCGGGCGCTGGCCCTGGCAAAACGACAGTCATGCCGTTCAGGTGGCATCGAAGGTCTTTGCAATCATCTTTTTTGTGAACCTGTTCTATGTGCTCCTATTTCATCCCCACGTCTGTTATCTGTTTTACCCGGCGCAGACCAAGGCCGGGGTGGCACCGTGGTGGGAGGCACTGGCCGGAACCGGCAGCGCCTTCTTCAGCCTGGGGTTGATTCTTTGTACCCTGGTCTGGGTCGTCTTCTCCGAGATTCTCTGGGAGGGGCGTCCCTGGCATGTCTTTGCAGACAATGGGCAGGGAAGCTTCGCTCGAGGCTTTATCGTGTTTATCGGCACGGTGACGCTGGGGATCATTTTGCTGTGGCTGCTGCTGCAGGTCTTTATCCTGGTCTGGTATGAACCTTTTGTCGGCGGGCAGTACACGGACGGAACGGACTGGCGGTTCATTCACGCAGGGGAGGTCGCCGGTTTTTTCATCCTGGCCGCCTTCATCTGGAAAAACTACTTCAACAACTTCCCGAACCTGAAAAACGTCTGGATCCGGTGCGTTTTGCGCAGCCTCTTTGCAGTCGCCGTAGGCATGCTGGCCTATTGGTTCTACTACTCTCCGCTGGCGACCTTCTTTTTGGCCAAGGTCCAGGGATTTGCGCAGCCCGGAGATACGCCCCTGGTATGGACCCTGCTGTTTTTGAGCATCGTTTTGGTTCATAGCGAGTTTTTCGAGGGCTGGCCCATGCGGCGCAAAGACGAGCGGTAAAACGAACACGGTAGGTTGAGTATGGTGGACGAAACAAAAAGAAGCTTTTTCACCCGGTACCTGCCCCGGCAGGTCGGCCGATGCCTGGCCGATTTCGAAGCCGGCATCGAAGAAGCCAGGCGCAAAGAGGAGTTCGATCGATTCTTTTCCTCGTATGAAAGCAGCTACGCCCTGACCCTGGCGTATCCGGACGATATCTTGATGGAAACGGCCAAACAGTATGGCATCGAAACAAAAGGACGGGCGAAGCTGGAAGTGGTCAAGGAGCTGTTTCTGCTGAAAGGAGGGATGTGATATCGATCTTGAAAGTTATTTCAGAAGCAGAATCGAAGAGCTGTTGATCGTTGCCTCCTGGAGCGAAGATCTTCAGCGGGAAGTCGGCCTGAAGGGCGCCAGCCAAATCTGGACAGGTCCTCCTGCGTGGTACCTTTGGCTGGAACAAGCCCCCGGTGCATATCGACTGGAGATGGTGACCGACGAGGCCCGGCAGAACGACGCAGACGGGGGGCCATGTGCCCTGTTTTCGATCAAGCTCTACCCGTATCGGCAGCATCCAATGTTCGAGCTATTCTCCCGAACCGAAAAGGAACTGACCCAGAGCCGCCTTTTCGATCACACCCACACGCCGACCTTTGAAGCGCAGGATAGGATTTCCCCGGATTTGTTCACCGTCGCCTTTTTCACCGTTTCGACCGACCGCTCCGGTCAAATCGTACGCGTCGGCCTGGAATCGATGGAGCCGCTTCGAACCGTCGACTACAGCGGCAACGGTTCTTCAGGGACGGTTTTGCGCAATCTTTCAGGAATGGAGGCCGGCTATCCGCTGTTTGACGTCCTGCTTTGCTTGTGCTCTTTCACCCTTCGGCAAGCACCGATCCGGGTCAGGATTGCCGGATCGCCGGGGTTCGAGTTCCATCTGAACCAAGAAGAGGTCACCTGCGAACCGTCGGATGACATCACCGGCTATTGCGTCTCCGTCTGGTATCCCGGCAAAGAAGACTCACCAGCGGGTCAAGATTGCCGATACAGCCGATACAGAGGAAAACCGCCGCTGCAGGCGCCGCAATGGCGGATATATGAGCAAACCTATCCGTGCGGCCATTTTCATCCTCCGGGCGACGGCGCAGCACCGAAAATCCGGCTCAACGAAACATGGTGGTCCATCGCCGGGGCGCGGCACCGGTCCCATTTGGCATCCGCATGCGGCTGTTCACTGGAAAGTCATGGGGTATGAAAAGAATCCTTGTTCCCGTCTTTCAGCAGCGAGTGTCACCGGTCTTTGATTCCTGCAGAAGACTCCTGGTGATTGACGTCGAAGATGACAAGGAGGTCGACCGCAAAGAAATCTATCTCGACAACCTGACCTTGGCAGAGCGAATCTCCATTATCCGGCGGCTGAACGCCGCCGTCGTGATCTGCGGCGGAATCAGCGAACCCCTGAACCAACTGCTCGTCAATCTACAAATTCGCCTGATCAAAGGCGTCGCCGGAAATGTCAGCGACGTGGTATGGGCGTTTCTTGGTGATGAACTGGACGACCCGCGATTTTTCATGCCCGGCCGCAGAACTGCCGTATAGTGCACGGGTAAAAATAATGCTCCGAGAACGCTGTTTCTTTCCCTTGCTCAGGATAGACGGTCAAGTTTCATAATTTTACGAATTTTGGATCTTGCTCCGCTCGACCGGAATGACGATTTTTGGAATTGCGACACAATCTCCCGGGGCGAAATCCATCCCGATGATTTCCCCGAGGGGACGGCTGGTGTCGAAAAAGCGCATGGCGGACTTGGGACGGCTGGCAATGCCGGTGTGCAGGTTCCATCCGTTGGGGAAAAGGGCAGATAGCCGCCATTTACCGGCTTCGAATCTTTCCAGAATATCGAAGGCGGTGTCGACCGCGGTCTTTCCAAGCTCCGTGATGCCCGATTGGTAAGAAAGACCGGTGGCTGGATTGCGGTAGCACATCGGCTCCGGAAACAACCGCTCCCACGGGGGAAGCCGGCAGGGGTAGAAATGGACCAGGTAGGCCTTGAGCCCGGCTGGCGACACCGGAGCAAGCCTCCCGGCCAGCAGCCTTGCCCCCCGGTTTCTAAACAGCCTCAGAAAAAGCCCGTTGCAGCCGAGCGCCAGGCGAAGGTAAGGCCGGTGACGGCGGCGGTCGAGTTCAAAGAGATCGGCCAGCCAGCCGAGCAAAGTGTCGCTGCCTACTTCCAGCGCCTGAAGGATCGGTTCGAGCAGACTGACTTCAGGCCGCAAAAAATTGCGGCTGAAGTAAAGATCGATGACGCTTTCCAGGCGATGATGCCGGCACTCGGCCTCATCCGATCCCGAGCCGGAAAAGTAATAGATCATCGGGTGGAACACGGCATCGGCCGCCGCATGGGTCAAGATGCCCGCTGCAAGGGCCGTCCGCTGCTCGGCCGCCGCTGTGCGCCGCTCCAGCGCCGAGGCGAGAAACCCCTCCAGGCCACCGCCCGTCTCGTGGAAGCCTTCCGCCTGCCGGTTCAAGATTCGGCTCCCAGGCCCCCGAAAAAGGTAAAACGGGGTGTCAGGTGCCACCGCCCCATACCGATAGAGGTTCGGATACCGGTCCACTGCCCGGCGAACCGACCATCCGGCGGGCATCCGGTGCAAAACGTCTTCGGCGAAAATCCAGTGGGTGGGCAGTTTCGGCATATAAAACCGCTCCGCGTTTTTATAAAAGTGCGGCTGCGCCGCACAGGAAAGAGTGGACATTCCCCGGGGGAAACCACCGTCTAACTATCTAATAAGGCCAATCCGTTGCAACCGAGCCTTTGGTCCAAATTCGAAGCACGAAATTCGATATTCGGATTTCGTATTTATGCATCCGGGCCTTCTGGCTTCCCAGCTTCCCCGCGGCGCAAAGCGCCTGACCCCGGCTCCTCCACCTTGCGCAAAATCAGCCCGCCGATCACGAACAGGACCAGGACGCTGAGAATGCCGTAGCGGGAGTCTCCGGCGGCCCGTCCCACCACGCCCATGAGAAAAGGACCGATAATCGCGGCGAATTTTCCGAAGATGTTGTAGAACCCAAAAAACTCGGCGCTCTGCCGGGCCGGAATCAGCATGCCGAAGTAGCTGCGGCTCAGTGCCTGAATACCGCCCTGGGCGGAGGCCACCAGCATGGCCAGCACCCAAAACGCCCCGACTTTCCAGTCGGCGGGCAGCGACGGAAGAAAAAATCCGATGAAGACGACGACCGTGTAGACCCCGATGCCGGCAAAGATCATGCTCCGGGTGGTAAAGCGATCCGCCAGCCTTCCGTATAGCAGGGTAAATGGAAAGGCCACGATCTGGATGGCCAGCACCACCAGCACCAGCATGGTCACCGAAAGGCCGATGTCCCTGCCATAGGCCGCTGCCATGGTAATGATGGTGTCCACCCCATCGATGTAGAAAAAATATGCCGCCAGGAACAGAAACGTCTGCCGATGCTGGCGGATCTTTTTAAAGGTCTCCGCCAGGCGGCGAAAACCGGTCCGGATCGGCTTCGGGTCGGGATCCACGAAATAACGTTGGTCGACGTTTCGGAGCATCGGCAGGCTGAAGAGCAGCCACCAGACGGCCACGATGACAAACGCGATCCGAGAGGCCGCAGGAGAGATGCCCGGCCTTTCTGCACCGGCGCCGGTCCATAAGATGACGGCGATCACCGCAACGAAGGGAACCGCACCGCCGACGTATCCGAATCCGTATCCGGCGGCCGACACCCGGTTCATCCGGCCCGGTTCGGTGACATCGGTCAAGAATGCGTCGTAGAAGACGTTGGCGCCTGCAAAGCCGATCCGCGCAGCAACGAAGGCGGCAAGAGCAATGAGCCAGTCGCCTCCGCCGGCAAATACGAGAATAGCGGTAAAGCCGATGCCGAGCCCCGTAAAGCCGCCGAAAAACCGCTTTTTCATGTACCGGTAGTCGGCCAGGGTACCGAGTACCGGTGCCAGCACAGCCACCACCAGCGAAGCGGCCGCATTTGCAACCCCCCACAGGGCCGTAGAGGAGGCGTCGTCCATGTGTCCGGCGGCGACGTCCTTGAAAAAAATCGGCATCACCGTGGTGACCACGATCAGCACGAACGCGGAGTTTCCCACATCGTACAGCACCCAGCTCAGTTCCTGGCGAGAGAGCCTGCGCATCACCCCTGCATCCTTTTGTTGCAATGGCGCCAAAATGGCCGCAACAAAACCCGAGCTATTCTCGCCGCTGGGAAGCTAGGAGGCTGGAAGGCTGGAAGGTACCGCGCTTCGCACCGCTGGGAAGCCAGGATGCTGGGAGGCTGGGAAGCATAAAGCAAAAGAATACCTCCGGGAATCATTTTGTTTTTTTGCCTCCCAGCCTTCCAGCTTTCCAGCTTCCCAGCCTCCTGGCCTCCCAGCAGGCGCCGGAAGCGCCCTACAGTTTTTCCTCCACCGACTTTACCTTCCCTTCCAGCCCCGCGGCACGTCCCCTTCGATAATCGGCGGCAAGGGTCATGTAGACCCGATCGCTGTCCCGGCAGACGGCCTCGAAGCACCGGGCCACCAGGGCCATGACCTCTTCAAACTCACCTTCGATCTCGGTGCCCATGGCATGGGTCCGGCAGGGAAGGCCGCTGTCGCGCACGATCTTGACCGCCCGGGCGACGTGGCGGCCGACGCTGCCCCCCTGGTCCGTCGGAAATACGGCAAAATCGACAATGACGCTCATTTTCCACCTCCGGTTGTCCGCCCGTTGGTAAAGAATAATGATGGGCGGGCAGCGGAAAATATCCGCTCATGTGAAACTACCCCCGAAGTCGGTGTTTTTTGCGGCACATCATCCCTTCTTCGGGCTTCGGACCCTGGGCCGCGGCGGCCGGGATCTGCGCCCTCTTTCACCGCGGGGACCGGAGGAGCGTTTTCGACCGCCCCCGGCGCCGCTCCGGGAAGAGACAGGTTTCTTGGCGCCGTTTGGCGCACGCTTGTTGCTTCGGCCCGGAACTTGCTCAGGCGGCGCGAGCCAGGAATCCTCGGGCATGGTGCAGCCGATTTCCCGGCCGATGAACGCTTCGATGGCCGGGATCTGGAAAGAATCCTCCTCGTCGGCAAAGCTGATGGAAGTGCCGACGGCCCCGGCCCGGCCGGTGCGTCCGATTCGATGCACATAGTCCTCCGGGTCCTGGGGCAGCGTATAATTGACCACGTGATCCATGTCTTCGATGTGGATCCCGCGGCCGGCGACGTCCGTGGCCACCAGCACCCGGATCTTTCCGGCCTTGAAGTCTTTCAGCCTCCGGGTGCGCTGGTTCTGGGGCACGTCACCGGAAAGGATTGCGCAGTCGATGCCGTGGCGCCAGAGATTGTCGGCCAGCCTTCGCGTCTCGTCCTTTCGGTTGCAGAACACCAGCACCCGCTTCAGGCACTTTTTCTCGATGATGTTGTACAGGAGGGCGAACTTCTGCTCCCGGGTCACGATGTAGATCACCTGGTCGACGGAATCGACGGCCACCTGCTCGGGTTCGATCTCCACCTTCAACGCCCCCCGGGTCCAGGACCGGGCCAGCCGCTCGACTGCGTCATCCAAGGTGGCGGAAAAAAACATCGTCTGCCGGTTGTCCTTGGGCGGCGTACTGTATACGATCTTTCGAACGTCGGGGATAAACCCCATGTCCAGCATCCGGTCGGCCTCGTCGATGATCAGAATCTCGACCCGGCCGAGGAACAGATCCTTTCTTCTCTGAAAGTCCATAAGGCGGCCGGGGGTTGCCACAACGATGTCCACCGGCTTTGCCGTCAGTTTTTTTCGCTGTTTTTCCAGGTCCACGCCGCCGTAAACGGAAACGATCTGAAACGGGCAATATCGAGACAGCGCCTCGGCCTCCGATGAGATCTGCAAAACGAGCTCACGGGTGGGCGCCAGGACCAACACCCGGGGCGTTCCCGGTTTTCGGTCCTCCGCAGAGGGGGTGCGAAGCATGTGGGTGAGCACCGTGATCAGAAAGGCGGCAGTTTTGCCGGTGCCGGTCTGGGCGCGGCCGGTGGCGTCCACTCCCTTGAGGGTGCTGGGAAGGATCTCGGCCTGGATCGGCGTGCAGTACTGAAACCCGAGATCGTAAATCGCCCGCATCACCGGGTCTGGAATGTCCAGGTCGTGAAACCGGACCCTGCCTTCGGATTCCGGCACCTGAAACTGCGACACATCCCATGGAGTCTTTGGGGCCGAGGCATTTTCCTCTGCCGATGCGGCGGGGCCTTTTTTTCCGGTGCCGCCTGCCGGGGCCCGGCCTTTGTCCTTTTGACCGCTCTCCGCATCCGATCGCTTTCTGCGCTGCGGCGGGGTTCTTTTCTTCTCTTTTGCTTCGACGGGCAACGGCGCACTGTCTGCCCTGTCCTTCGGGCGCGCAGCATTCTTGGCGCGCCCGGATATTCGTTTCAACACACTTTCGATCAGTCTTTTCATATAATCGGAATCGTTCCTTCCTATCGGCAGCCGGCAAAAAGCCGCCGGCGCCGCGTGGCTCGGTTGCAGGATATGGAGCCGATGGGGAAAAGCAGCCGCCGTATCAGGACGGTTCTCAGCTCAGCAGGCTGATGATGGTGTAATAGCCCAGCGGCATAAAAAGGGCCGGCAGCATATTTCCGATCTTCAGTTTTCGGATTTCCAGCAGATTGATGCCGATGGCAAAGATCAGCAGCCCGCCCACGGCCGACATCTCGTTGACCACCTCCGGTGTGAGAAACTGCCGAATCAACGATGCACCGAGGGTGATGCCGCCCTGGTAGATGAGCACCGAAATGCTCGAAAATAGAACCCCGACCCCGAGGGTGGATGCAAAGATGATGGAGGCCACTCCGTCCAGGGCCGACTTGGCAAACAGGGTCTGATGGTTGCCGGCCAGGCCGCTTTCCAAGGAGCCGACGATAGCCATGGCCCCGACGCAGAAAACGAGGCTGGCCGTCACGAACCCGGCGGAAAAGCCCTCTTCGCTGCCCCGAACCAGCGACCCCAGCTTCGTGCCCAGCCCTTCCAGGCGCTGTTCGATTCGCAGGTACTCGCCGAGCAGCGTGCCGACAGCCAGGCTGCCGATGACCACCAGCAGCGCTTCGGTTTTAAGCGCGCCCCGCAGGCCGATAAGAACCACGGCCAACCCGATGGCGTGCATCACAGAGGCGGCGGTGTTTTTGGGAATGCCCCCTTTGAGCATCAGCCCCAGCAGGCTTCCGGCAATAATCGCCGCGGTGTTGACATAGGTTCCTAACATAAGACTCCGTTCCGGAAAGTCCCCTTTTTCCACAAACTCCTCGCCTGCGAATCAAATTCCCGGACCGGAGCGTTGGGTTCGGCACCTTTTCTTCAAGATAAGTAAAAGAAGATATCTCATCGCAGGGAATGCGTCAATGGCGCCTATTTCGGCGTTTCCTCCCCGAAGCGGCGCCCGGTCATCCCTCCTTTTTCCAGAGCGGCGGTCCAGGCGGCGACACGCTCGACCCCGTATGCGTTTTTCCATGCCGCCACGATCGACTCCACCGGCACGTCTGCATGCGCGCCATGGGAGTCCACGTACTCCATAAACCGCTTCTTTTCACGGTTGTACTCCTGGAGCATGGCGTCGTGAACCCCGTCAAAGTCGAGCGGGGCCACCTTGTACCTCCGACAGAGCTCGATATTGAAGGTGGGGGTTGCCTTGACCCACCGGCCCCGGAGGAAAAATTCCGTATAGCCGTGGTAGACGAACAAATCCGTCCCCATGAATTCGAAAAGCTGCCGGGAGGTCAAGTGGTTGCGCACCGTGGCAAAACCGATGCGGCTGGCAATGCCGCAGGCCCGGCCCAGCGTGCACAGCAAAGCGGCCTTGGGGGTGCAAAAGCCGCGGCCGGCGGAAAGGGTCCGGCTCGCCCGGTAATGCTCCGGACGGTAAAAGGGGCTGTAGGGATCGTACCAAATCCCGTCACGGACCGCGTAAAAAAGATGCACCGCCTTTTTGACCGGGTCGGATAATCCGGAAACAGCCTCCCGGGCGAAGCTGCGCACCGCCGGGTGATCCGCATCCAATATCGGCGTAGGCTGAAGATAGCGTGAATCGACTTCGACCATGGTCGTTCTCCTTGAAATTCGGCACCGGTGCTATACCAGACCGGTGGCGGCCCCGTCAAAGACCGTGGATCCTTTCAATGGCGCATCGCCAATATCTTCAACTTCTTGACAGACTATTCGGAACCATCTAACTTCGTCCATTCTGATGAACATATACCCATTCATTGCAGCGTGACGATGCCGGCATACACCCTTGCAAACAATCCGCTGGCCTTGCTCGGCCGGTTCACCATCTTTCTGGTTCAGGAACTGGGCCGCGCAGGCATCTTTTTCTTCAGGGGATTTTTCCTGATTTTCAGCCTTCCGGTGCAGTTGGGAAAAATCCTCCAGCAGGTCTATTTCATCGGGATGAAATCGATGTTGGTGATCTGCCTTACCGGCGCCTTTACCGGGATGGTGCTGGGCCTTCAGGGATACTACACCCTGACCAAATTCGGCGCTGAGGGATTTCTCGGTTCGGCCGTGGCCCTGTCGCTGATCCGGGAGTTGGGACCGGTGCTCACGGCGATCATGATCGTCGCCCGTGCCGGATCGGCCATGGCCGCCGAGATCGGGATCATGCGGATTTCCGAGCAGATCGACGCCCTGGAAACCATGGACATCAACCCGATCCGCTTTTTGTTCAGCCCGCGGCTGGCTGCGGCATTGATCAGCTTTCCGCTGCTGACGGCGGTGTTCGACGTCATCGGCATTTTCGGCGGTTTTCTGAGCGGGTCGCTGCTGCTCAACGTCAGCCAGGGCATTTATTTTTCGAGGGTCGAATCAAGTGTGCTGATGCAGGACATCAACGGCGGCTTCATCAAGGCAATCGTCTTTGGCGCCGTGGTGGTGACCATCTGCTGCTACCAAGGATACATGACCCATACCCGGAAAGACGGATTCGGCGCAAGGGGCGTCAGCCAGGCCACCACCTCGGCTGTCGTCATCTCCTGCGTACTTGTGCTGATTGTCGATTACGTGCTGACCTCCTTTTTGCTATAGCGATGACCGAGCCGCCTCTCATCGAATTTGTCGACGTTCACAAGCGCTTCGGGGACAATGTTGTCCTCGACGGCGTCAACCTGCATATCTACGCCGGAGAGGTCACCTCCATCATCGGAAAGAGCGGCGTGGGAAAAAGCGTTCTGCTCAAGCACATTATCGGTCTGATGACCCCGGATTCCGGCCGCATTCTGTTTTCGGGGCGGCCGCTTTCCTCCATGAAAAAGGCCGAACGCCGGGAACTGAAGCGAAAATTTTCCTATATGTTCCAGGGCTCGGCGCTGTTTGACTCGATGACCGTCTACGAAAACGTGGCCTTGCCCCTGAAGGAAAGGACCCGCCTCCGGGACAAGGAAATCACCCGGAAGGTGCGGGACAAGATGGAGGCACTGGACCTTCATGACATCGACGGGAATTATCCCTCCCAGCTTTCCGGCGGAATGAAAAAGCGGGTCGCCCTGGCCCGGGCCCTGGTCACAGAGCCGGAAATCGTGCTGTTCGACGAACCGACCACCGGCCTGGACCCGATCCGGAAAAATGCGGTTCACGGCATGATCGCCGAATACCAGAAACGGTTCGGATTCACCGGGGTGATCGTAAGCCATGAGATCCCGGATATTTTTTACATTTCCCAGCGGGTGGCCATGATCGACGAAGGCAGGATTTTCGTGGAAGGAACCCCGGAGGAAATCCAGAGCAGTGAAGATCAGGTGGTCCAGGGGTTCATCCACGGGCTGGCCGAACCGAAGGTGGAGCTGGCCGGCATGGCGTCCCGACGGGAAGGCCAAAAACGCTTCAAAGAGGAACTGGCCAGGGGCGAGCGTTTCGACATCCCCTTTACGATTCTGCTGTTCACCTTCGAAAACCTGGAAGAACTGGTGGAGCGTTTCGGTCACCAAACCGGACAGAACCTGTTGACCCGCTTTGTGGAGCTGATCCACGAAAGGCTCCGGATCACCGACACCTGTTTTCGTTTCAGCGCAGACCGGATCGTGTTGATCCTCGCCGGCACGGAGCCCAGCACAGCCGAAACGCTCCTGACCGACCTGGCCGACGAGGCGCGGCAGGCCGGGATCGCGGACAGCCCGGGCAAGGACGGGTTTTGCCTTTCGGTTCAGGCCGGGATCGCAGAAGGGAAAAAAGGGGGATCGCTGGACCAGTGTGTGACGGAAGCCGAGGCCCGGCACCGTCGGTTTGCCGAATTTTTCCTTTGCCAATAGATCCCAAATCGGTGAAGCGCCCAACGGGGGGAAGATGAAAAAAGCATCCATTGAGACCGCAGTCGGCATTTTCATGGTCATCGGAATTGCCTGCGTGGGATATCTGACGATCAAGCTCGGGCAAATGGAGCTGATGGGCGGAAACTATTACTCGGTCTATGCCGGATTTCAGTCCGTCACCGGTCTGAAATCCGGCGCGCAGGTGGAGATGGCGGGCGTGCCCATCGGTCGGGTGGAAACCATCACCCTCGATCACGAACGGCAGGAAGCCCGGGTCGAACTGAAGATCGAAAAAGGAGTCGAACTTTCAGACGACGTCATCGCATCGGTGAAGACGTCGGGCCTCATCGGCGACAAGTACATCATGCTCACCCCAGGAAGTGGCATGGCGTTTCTCGAACCCGGAGGCAAGATCATCGAAACCGAATCGGCCATCGACATCGAAGCGCTGATCAGCAAATACGTGTTCGGCAGCGTGGAATAGTTGCGCCTGCCGGCGACGGAGGTTTCATGCGGCGACAATGGGTTTTTACAGCGGCTGTTTTCTGGATCCTTGTTGTAGGGACGGCGTCGGTCTCGACGGCGGCATCCAAACCGTCCACCGGTCCGATGGAGGCGCTCAGAGGCCCCATCGAACAGGTCATCGAGATTTTGCGGGATCCCCGGTACAATGACGGCGCCCACGAGGAGGAACAGCTGGAGCGCTTGTGGGCCGTTGCCCGCGAGATTTTCGACTTCGATGCCATCGCCCGGGGCACCCTCAAACGGCACCGATGGGAAAGCTTCACCCCTGAGCAGCGGGAGAAGTTCACCGAAGCGTTCACCCAATTTCTCGGCACCAACTACTTCAACCAGATCCAGGGCAAATACAAAAATGAAAAGGTCGTCTTCGCCGAGGAGACGATGAAATCCGATATCAAGGCGCTGGTGGAGACCAAAATCCTCAGGGAAACCGTGGAGATCCCGGTCGACTACAGCATGTGGACCCGCGGCGGTACCTGGCGCATTTACAACGTGACCATCGAGGGCGCCAGCCTTCTGGGCAACTACCGAAACGAATTCGAACGGGTCCTTCAAAAAGAGTCCCCGGATCATTTGATTGCCCTCCTGAAGGAAAAGACCGAGGCCTTGAAAGCCGGAAAGAACGACAAATGAGAAAAACCGGCGCCGTTTTCCTCGCCCGGTGGGCCGCGATTCTGATCCTTGTCGGGACGGCGGCCTTGCCGGGCAGAGCCTATGGCCAACCCACCGGACCGGCGGCGGAATCTCTTAAAGAGCCATCTCCCGCCGGCGCGGAGCGCCAGGACGCGTTTTTCGATGACCTATACGATGAGGCGGAAAAAGGTGCCGTACAGGTCTATGATCCGTTGGAGCCGGTCAACCGGGTCCTTTTCCAGGTCAATGACCGGCTGTACTTCTGGGTTCTCAAACCGGCGGCCACCGGCTACCGGACCGTGGTGCCGACCGAAATCCGGATCTGCGTCAAAAATTTCTTCTACAATCTGTTTGCCCCGATCCGGATCGCGAACTGCCTCCTCCAGGGCAAGGGCTCCGAGGCAGGAAACGAGCTCCTGCGCCTGACGATCAACACCACCGCCGGCGTCGGGGGATTGGCCGACGTGGCCGCCCGCTATCCTGAACTGCAAAGCAGCGACGAGGATCTGGGGCAAACCCTGGCCGTATACGGCGTCGGAAACGGATTCTACCTGGTGGTGCCCTTCATGGGGCCGACGACCTTGCGAGACGGCCTGTCGTGGATCGGGGACCGGTATATGAGCCCGGTGACCTGGGCCGTGGAGGATTTCGGCGCCGGGATGGCTATCCTGGGAGGCCGCACCGTCAACGATGTGAGCTTTCGCATCGGCGACTACGAAACCCTGAAGGAAGCCTCTTTAGACCCCTATGCCGCTTTTCGGGACGGCTATGTCCAATCCCGAAACAACAAGATCCAAGAATGATCGCCGCCTAACGGCGGCGATCATCAATTGGTTTTTCGATGTCGCCCCTTGAAAAATGTCATGCCATGGAGAGTCCCGAAAAAGTGCGGGACATCCAGGGTTTCGGAACGTTTTTGAACACGGACTCTGGAAATAGGAGAAGGAACCATGAAACGCCACTGTTGGCTGCCGTGTCTGATCGCCGTTTTTCTGCTTGCCGGCTGCGTGTCCCAGAAAGTGCACGATGCGCTTCAGGCCGATCTGGTCCAAACTCAAAAAGCCTTGTCAGAAGAAAAAGAGGACCTCGAAAGTACCGCCGCCCAACTGGCGGATACCCAAAAGACGCTGCTGGACTGCCGCAACCAGGTATCGGTCCTGGAAACCCGAAACGAAAATCTCGAGCGCAACCTGGACGATCTGAACCTGGCCCTTGCCGAGATCAATGAGTCCTGCAACGAACAGATGCGGGAAATGAGCTTTGAACTGGATAAGCAAAAATCGATCATCGCCATGCAGTCCACCGTGATCAATCGGCTCGACAACACCAAAAAGGAGATCGAAGAAAGCCTCAAGGAGCAGATCGAGGCCAAGGAGATCCAGATCGAAGAGATGGAAAACCGTTTGAAGGTGACCCTCGTCGACAAGATCCTGTTCAACACCGGACAGGCCCAGGTCAACCCCCGGGGCCGAGAGGTCTTGGCCAAGGTGGCCGACTCGCTGAAGGCCCAGACCAGCCACGCGGTGGTGGTGGAGGGCCACACCGACAATGTGCCCATCGGGTCCGGGCTCAAAAATCGTTTCCCTTCCAACTGGGAGCTTTCCGCCGCCCGAGCGATTTCGGTTGTCCGTTTTCTCCAGGAAGAAGGGGTGGACCCGACGAAGGTGTCTGCCGCCGCCTTCGGCCCGTACCAGCCGGTCGCCTCCAATGACACCGCCGAGGGAAGAAGCCGAAACCGCCGCATCGAGATCATTCTGGTGCCCTTGGAGGGTCGATAGGCAAATAACGCATACAGACCCGCTGCCGTTAAGCCGCTGAGCTGTTGAGCTCCTGAGTTGCTAAGCCAAACCGGCAAGTCCTCATCTGAGCAGGTAAAAAGCGTTTTCGCGTTCGCACAAGGGAAGAACCCCAGAAAGAACACCTCTCCATTCCCGCCGGGGCCTATTCTCAAACCGATTAAGGGCCAGAATAACGAATCCTATATCCGCAGATAAACGCCTGCAGGCATTGAGCGGCTTACCAGCTCCGCAGCTTAGCAGCTTAATCGCTGCGGCGTTCCGCGCCGCATACCACATATAGTATCAATTTTCCCTTGACCCACATGATATACTGCTTTATTGTTCACGAAGGATCAATCCGGTCGTTTGCCGGACAATCCTTGATGACCACTTCCCCCTTGCATAGGGGCGCTGCAGTAAACGCCGGGATCCATGCAACCCAGACCAAGAAAGGAACGGACCCATGTCCCAGATGACCGTAGAACGACTCCACCAGTTATTCGATGAACAACCCGAGCAGGCGGATCTGATCTGGCAGGGGGCCTGCCACGAGTGCCGGCGTCCGGTCACTGTTTCGGCGATCCCCCGCGCAGACGGCATCCACATCAGCGGCGGCGGCGTGTACGAGCCTCAGGAAAACCGGTTCTTTCTGAAGTGCGAGACGTGTTTTGCAAAGGATCCGGCCCTTCACGACTTCCAGGACTGCGAGGTCTACAGCCGGGTGGTGGGATACCTTCGGCCGGTGGCCCAGTGGAACGACGGCAAACAGGCCGAGTTCAGGGACCGAAAGCTCTTCTCGGTCTAACACCGCTCCGCGTTGTTCCAGTTGGCTGTTTCACCGCAGAGACGCTGAGAACGCAGAGGGTGCATCGAGGAGATTTTGAGGCTTTTCTTTGCGCACTCCGCGTCTCCGCGATGAGCATTCGTTGATCTGAAATAGGTCACTGAAATTATGCCATCGCGCACTGAGGTATCCGGCTCACCCATTGGACCAATCGATCCTTCAACCATTCACCCCACGGGCCATCGGCCCTCGGCCTTCAGCCGCCGGCGAACCCACATCCGTCCAAGCAACCCCCTCAAATTGAACAAAAAAAGCCCTACTGGAAGAATTTTTTCGACTGCCGGGGTCAGGTAGCAGATCCGGATCAGCGTCATGTACAACCTGTCAAAATCAGGCGCGTGAAACCGGAGGGTGTCCCTGTCGGCGGAAATTCCCCACCGGGAGCCGATCCGGTGCGCCGCCTCTATGCCTTTGCGCATCCGCACCGCTGCATCGAAAGGCCCTTCCATGCGGCATGGGCCCGCAGAACGGTTTGAAAGCGACCGGACCGCGGCCGCAGCCAACCCCTCCCGCCAGCCCGCGGCGTCGAATCGATGGACCGGAACGGATTTGTCGATGGCAAATGTCTGAATATGGGGAATCGCCGCCGATGCCTGTCGACACGCCTCGGGGCATCCGGAGAAAAACACGGGCCGGATCCCGTACGGGGCAAGAGACGCGGAAAAAAGGGCTGCTTCCGGTATCAGGACACCGTTGACCCGGAGGCTGGCGATGCGGGAGCTGAACGTGTGGGGCAGGAATCCGTCGGTTCCGGAAGCGGCGTGCATGCCTGTCATCATCAGGGCCTCGGCTGAGCCGGGATCGCCGAGCCCCGGCACCGGTCCGCGGCGGTAGCCCGACACCAGTACCGCCCTGGGATCGATGAGTTCGGGCAGGAGGTTGTAGCCTGTGCGGTGGAAATCCTTGACCGTCACCTGTTCGGCCCCGGCGGCAAACAAGGCCCGGACCACGGCGTCCACATCCAAACTCATGGCAAGACATGCCCTGGCCCACTCATCGGTGAGAAAAGCCGAGGCGAGGTAGCTGCCGCACCCGGAGCTTCCCTCGATGTCGGCGATGATGAGGATGCGGGTGAAAGGAACGGGGTATTGGTCAGCCATAGATCAAACTTAGAGAACTGCCGGTCGTATTGTGAAAGAAAGCCGTTTTTGCTGGAACGCTGGGAGGCTGGAAGGCTGGGAGGCAAAAATCAAAATGATTCCCGGAGGGTTTCTTTTGCCTCATGCGTCCCAGCATCCCAGCCTCCCAGCTTCCTGGCCTTTCATCTGCGCGAAGCGCTATGCTTCCCAGCCTCCCAGCATCCCCGGCCTCCAAAGCTTTCCCATGGGATTTTCAAGCGTCGTATCGGATTCAAGGCGCATCAATGGTGACTCCGTGCAGAAACTGCTGCACCCTTGCCAGGCAGCGGACGAAAACGCGGCGGCCTAAAGAGACGACCGCCGCGCTCTGGCCGCACCCGCAGAGCGCGGCAAAAGTCGGTCCGATGACCCGGGCGGGGTCGCCCGCGTCGGCAAAGTGCATCATGGCCTGAACGTATTGGTCCACCCGCTGACCGATCATGGAAAAGTAGTCGCAGTCCTTTCCCAGCACAGGGCCAGTCATGGCGGAAACCGCGCTGCTATAGGTGCGGATGCCTTCCCAAAAGGCTTCGGAAAGGGTCTTGCGCAGGCGCTCTTCTTTTACGGTATAGGAAATCGTCCAGCCCGTGGCCACGATCCGCAAAAGCTGCAGTTCATATTCCACGGCGATCAGGCTGCACGCCTCCTCGGGGGGGAGGGCGGCGATGTCGGCCCGGGTTTCGTTCTGGTTGACCGAGATGTTGAGCAGCCGGTTTGCCGCCTCGGCCACGCTGATGGGGTTTTCGGGTCCGCCTGCCATCTGTCTTCCGCCCCGGCTGAAAAGGAGCAACCTTTGTATGTCCTCCTTCAGCGATTTTACTGCCGGCGTCCGACGCCGCCGGCATCTTTGATGAACTTCTCCAAAAATTCGTAAGGCTGGGCACCGACCAGCCGGGCGCCGTCAATCATGAAGGTCGGCACGGCGGTCACCCCGAGCTGACGGCTGCGCCCCCAGTCCCGGTCCACGGCCTTTTTGAAGCACCTGGTCTTGACGACCTCCAGGGCCTCGTCGGCCGGCAGACCTGACGAACCGGCAGCCGCTGCCAGCACCTCCGGCAAAGCGATGTTTTGCCCCTCGGCAAAATAGGCGGCAAAAACCGCCTTGTGAAACTCTTGCCCCCGGCCTTTGGCTTCGGCCCACTTGCCCAGCTCCTGGGCCAGTCTGCTGTTGTATGTCATCTTCCGGTCGCCGAAGGCCAGTCCTTCGGTCCGGGCCACCTCCTTGAGCCGGGTGAGCATCGCCTCGATATCCACCGGCTGTCCCGCAAACAGGTCCTCCAGGGACCTGCCCTCATTGGGAGTTTCCGGATGCAGGGGAAATGCGGTCCAATGGATGGAAAGTTCGAACCGCTTTTGAAGTCTGTCAACACGCCCGGTGATGAAATAGCACCACGGTCAGATGTAATCGGAAAAAATTTCCAGTTGCAGAGGGGCGTTTGCAGTCATTTGAATCATCGGTTCCTCCGGGGATCTGGTGAAAACGGAGCCTCCGGTCGAGTCCACCGGGCACCGCTCCGACGCGGCCCGTTGACGCTATCCCCCGGGCTCTGCGATGTCAAGTCCGCAAGATCCGCGCCCTGGTACAGGAAGGCCTTGCTCCGAAAAAACTTTTCTGCAATGGTGGTCATGCATGGGAATGCTTTTGAAACTTCGTGTTTCACGGCTTCCGGGAAGATCCCCCACAACCCCATGTCAACCTTATAGTTGCCCATAAACCCGTTCCTTTTGGGAGGAGACCGAATGCAAAACCCCACAGACAATTACTGGCGCCTTCGGCTGGCAGAGGTAAAGACCGCCCTGGAGCAGAACAATTTTGCCGTATTTCTCGCCGATACGCTGCAGGACGCGGCCCAGCTGGTCAAAGAGCGAATCCTTACGGAAGTCAATCCCAGGAGTGTCGCCTGGGGCGGCTCCATGACGTTCATGGCATCCGGCCTGTATGAAGAGTTCACCCGTTCCGACAAATACGAGCTCTTTGATCCTTTCGAAAAGAATCTATCCGCCGAAGAGAACCTCGACCGGCGGCGCCGGTCCTTGCTGGCGGACCTGTTTTTCACCGGCACCAATGCGATCACCGAAACCGGCCTCCTGGTCAACCTGGATATGATGGGAAACCGCATCGGCGGGCTGACCTTCGGGCCTCGCCATGCCGTGGTCCTGGCCGGCAGAAACAAGGTCGTGTCCGATGTGCAAGAGGCCATGGAAAGGATTAAAAACTACGCAGCCCCGGTCAACGCCATGCGGCTTGACAAGAAAGTGCCGTGCGTGAAAACCGGCTTTTGCGAAGACTGCAGCAGTCCGGATCGGATCTGCAACACCTGGACGATCACTGAAAAATCGTTTCCCAAGGGGAGAACCAAAATCGTCCTGATCAACCAGGATCTCGGATTATAGTTACCGAGGAGGAACTTACACACCCACACGATCTGGTGCTGAGGCGGGTGGTGATATCTGGTGCGTAACAGAACCCTTGGTAAACACCTTTTTTACGCTCCGCATCCAAGAGTGAATCACTTCAAAGGAGGTCCGCCATGAGCAAGCCCGCCTATCCATTTCTCTTCAAACCGTTGAACGTCGACGGCCTTCGACTCAAGAACCGGATCACGATGGCGCCTCTGTACCTCGGCTACGCCGGTGAAGGCGGAAAAATCTCCCCCCTGCTTCTGGCACATTACCGGCGGATGGCGGCAAGCGGCGCGGCCATGATCGTGGTGGAAAACGCCAGCATTACTCCGTCAGGAAGCGGCGCCTCGCGGGTGATTCGATGCGACCACAGCCGCTACATTCCGGGCCTGCAAAAGCTGGCCGGCGCCATCCAGGAAAAAAACGCCAAAGCCGCCCTCCAGATCAATCACGCCGGGCGATTTGCCCACACGTCGGAACCGGTGGCGCCGTCGGCCGTGGAAACCTTCGGCCGAACCCCCCGGGCACTGACGCGAAATGAGATTCTCAGCATCGAAAAACAGTACGCCGCCGCCGCGAAACGAGTCAAGGAAGCCGGTTTCGATCTGGTGGAGCTGCACGGCGGCACCGGCTACCTTCTGGCACAGTTCGCCTCTCCCCACACCAACCGGCGCGAGGACCTTTACGGCGGCAGCTTCGACAACCGGATCCGGTTCCCCCTGGAGGTGCTTCGAAGGGTCAAGGACGCGGTGGGCGATTTTCCGGTCGGCTATCGCCTACTGGCAGATGAATGGCTTCCCGGCGGCTTCGATCTGGAAGAAGCCGCCGCCCTGGCCAAGGCGCTGGAAGAAGACGGCGTTGCCTACCTGTCCGTCATGGGCGGCACCTACGAATCCTTTTTCCTGCCGGATGTGGTGGCGATGTCCAAAAAGCCGGGATACATGGTCCCGCTGGCCCGTCGAATCAAAAAAGCGGTCAAGGTGCCGGTGATCACCGCCGGGCGGATATCGACCCCGACCCGGGCCGAAGGGATTGTAAAGAACAAGGAGGCGGACCTGATCGGACTGGCTCGCGTGCTGTGGGTTGACCCCCGGTGGCCGAAGATGGCCCGTCAGGGCCTCGACCGTTCCATCCGCAAGTGCAGCCCCAAATGCAACGCCTGCATGGAGATGGTCATGAAGGGCAAGCCGGCCGTCTGCCCCCGCTGGGACAAGGAGACCCGCCGGTGGCATCGGGACATGCTTGGCGGATTGTGAAAAAAACAACGGCTGCATCTTGTTGCCGGGGATGCTATACTTAGATAAACGGCACGTT
>Ga0272443_10002663_pt1 | contig 22341 bp, 17 predicted proteins | sample SSMAcet12_FD_193581 | JGI IMG/M metagenome (GOLD analysis project Ga0272443, IMG submission 193581) | Marine sediment archaeal communities from Little Sippewissett salt marsh, Falmouth, MA, United States - SSM-Acet-12 | ecosystem: Environmental > Aquatic > Marine > Wetlands > Sediment ...
GATAAGACTGAGAAAAATAATGGATAATAACACTAAAGGGAGAAGACGAAAGCGTGAGGAAACGATTGATTTCATCGGCGGTATGTCCAATTAAGTGTTTTTGAAAGCGTGAGTAATATAAGTATATTATAAACGATTTTAATACAATTAATCGGTAAGTTTTACAAAAAAGGAAAGATTTGATGATGATTTTGACGGGAATACCTTGTGTACCCGATTTTATAGTTCTCCTTCGAGGTCATCATGGGGGGAGATGGTGATAAAATCAGACATTGGCTTTTTTTGGCGAATTGCTAGAAAGGTTGTCAGTAATGGGAGATACCGAACCTGCGGTTACGCATTCAAATAATAAGTTAAAATCGCTGCCCCGAAATGTGTGGGCGGTCAGTCTGACCAGTTTTTTCATGGACATTTCCAGCGAAATGGTGATCAACATCCTGCCGCTGTTTTTGTCCAATGTCTTGGGGGTAAAGACCAATATTATCGGCTTGATTGAAGGGGTGGCGGAAGCCACGGCCAGCATCCTGAAAGTCTTTTCGGGCTGGTTATCGGACAAACTCGGTGGGCGCAAGTGGATTGCCGTGGCCGGTTATGCGATCTCGGCCCTGGCCAAGCCTTTTTTCTATTTTGCCAATACCTGGGGTATGGTGGCCGGGGTGCGCTGGGCCGACCGGGTCGGCAAGGGCGTGCGTACCGCGCCGCGGGATGCCCTGGTGGCGGATTCGATCAAATCCGAGCAGCGCGGCTTAGCCTTCGGTTTTCACCGGGCAGCCGATACGGCCGGTGCCGTTATTGGACTGCTGGTCGCTGCGCTGGTCATCTGGCTGGCCCAGTCTAATAATGTGGCCCTGGGTGCGGGCACCTTTAAGACCGTGGTGCTGATCAGCCTGATTCCGGCAGTGATTGCTGTGCTCAGCCTGGTGATCGGTGCGAAGGATGTCAAGCGCGGGGATGCCGCCAAAGCCCCCAAGATCACTTTTAAGGGACTGGGTAAACCCTTCCTGACCTTTATGTTGATTGTGGGGATCTTCGACCTCGGGAACTCATCGGATGCATTCCTTGTGCTGCGGGCTCAGGAACGGGGTATCAGCGTTTTGGGAATTTTAATCATGCTGGCCGTTTTCAACCTGGTCTATACCCTGATCTCCACCCCGGCCGGGGCCTTGTCGGATCGGATTGGCCGCCGCAAGGTGATTATCGGCGGGTGGCTGATTTACGCAGTGATCTATCTGGGCTTTGCCCTGGCGCAGAAACCCTGGCATATCTGGGGGCTGTATGTGGCCTATGGCCTTTATTATGGTCTGGCCTATGGCACGGCCAAGGCGATGGTTGCCGATCTGGTGGCGCCGGAGCTGCGCGGGACAGCCTATGGCACCTATAACGCCATCCTGGGGATCATTGACTTCCCCGCTTCGCTGATCGCCGGCCTGCTCTGGCAGGGGGTGGGCGGCTGGAGTGGATTTGGCCCCTCGGCGCCGTTCCTGTTTGGCAGCGGGCTGGCTTTCCTGGCAGCTGTGCTGATGTTCTTCTGGAAGCCTAAGCCCGTGGAGGCAGTAGAAGCCTAAGAACTCCCTCGTTCCTTTTTAATAGACTAAGACGCCTGTCCGGGCGTCTTTTGTTTTAATAAATTGACATTCATTTATTGTTGACTATACAATAAGGCTGCTGATATTGGATTTCGTAATCCGGGGGAGGAGGTTAACAGTGACTGTTTTCTGGACGATGTTCTGGCTGGGTTTTCTCGGGATTCCTTTGATTTTGCTTTTGGCTACCGTTTTCATGGATAGTGGGTCCGCAGCGTCCAATACGCATATCTGGGTTTACAAAGGATCTAATCGCAAAGTCAAAGATGCCACCGTGGAAGAGGTCTGGAAGCGGCAGCATCCGGGGAAATCCTGGGATAAACATCAATCAGGCATTTATACTGCTGCAGCGATCATCCTGAGCATTGGATTCATGGCTTTTTTGTCCTGGCTTGGCGGGAGGACCTTCACACTGCCGATGGATCGGGTTGGGTTGCGGCTGTTTTGGCAGATCGGTGCACCCATCCTGGGCGGCCTCTCCGCAGGCCTGTTTTATGGACTTCAATCCCTGCTGGAAGACTATAAATCCGCTTTTCTGAAAGTGCTCCATATCATCGCCCTGGTTTTAACCGCTGTTGGCGTGATCGGTGGGCTGGTGCTGACCTTTTTGGGCCGTCCCCTGCCCATCTCACAGCATTGGCTCTGGGCGCCGATTGGTGCAACGGTGCTCTTGCTGATCATTGATTCGATTTTCAGCAGCGCTAGAAAGGAACGGGCGAGCAAGGGCGGCGGCAACCTTGAGGTTTGGGTTTACGAGGTGATGGGGATGGCGCATCAATATGAGACCACCCAGATCAAATCCATCATGGGTTTGGCCACAATCCAGCTTCAGACGGGCGAAATGGATTGGCAGATCCGCAACGAAAAATTCTTCAAGCTGACGGAAGGAATTATTCTCGACCTGATCCGCGGCAAACCGATGTCGATTGAGGAGAGCGGCATCTATTATGCCAGAGACGAAGTGATCAGGACCGTCCAGGCATTTTATTTTTACAGCGTGGAAAAGTTCCGAGGGTATGAGATGCACCCGAAGATCAGAAAGGCCGTTTCGAAAAAATAACCCGGCGATATGACCGGTGTGGGGAGCTGGCGCAATGGATTAATCCGCCGAACCCTACCGGGGGAGCGGATGAATGACTTCCCTGGCATGTGGTATTTATGATCGCCTATGTCTACAATGGTGTTAACAAGACAGGCTTTATAAAGGGTTCTGGGGACTGACCAGGCTAACCAAAACTAGTGAAAACCAGTTTTCTCCTCTATGTTAGCGGGACCCACACCTTCAGGGAGCGTTACCTTAAGACGCTCCTTGCAGGTTAAAGGCAAATAGGGAAGCCTGTTCACCCAAGGTTTTTCAGCCCAGGATTTTAGAAAACCGTTATGGTAGGATTAAAAACAATTACCATGACGGTTTTTTTGGTGGTTAATTAAGGGATTATTTCCGATGTTGAAGGGTAATGAAAATGGCTGAAGATGAAGCAACGAACAACCCAATAGACCTGCTGACGGCCTGGGAGCTGATGGCGATCAACGCGCTTTTGGCAAGTGAGCCGCAGGCGGATTTTGACGTGAACGCCGTACAGGCCAATTTGCTGGCGCTGATCGAAGCGCTGGACGCAAACAGGCTGGACCCGGCCCTGCGCGACAAGGGCTTTATGCAGAAGACGGAAGCCATGCTGCTGGCACTCTTGCACGGCGAGCAGATTGACGTGGTCAATCCGGCGGTGTTTGCTGCCCGACAGTCCGTCATTGCCGCGGCCCAGGTGATCTATAACCAGGCCGTGGCCCGCGGGCTTTGGCCGATTCACCCGGAGATTAGGACCGCGCTGGAGAACGGCAAATGAAATTCGGCGAGCTGGTCCCGGCGACCTTCATCAAGAAGGGTAACCGCTTCACCGCGGGCGTGTATCTTGAGAGCGGCGGTGCGACCACGGCCTATATCCCGACCACCGGGCGGCTGACGGGTGCGCTGCGGCCGGGCTGCCGGGTCTGGCTGGAAGCGGCCGAGAACCCGGACCGCAAGACGCCCTATACGCTGGTGTTGAGCGAATTGGTGGGCGGCGGCTTGTGTTCGGTGAACGCTTATATGGCGAACTGGCTGTTTAAGGAAGCGATGGCGCTGGGCGCGCTGGAGGCTTTCCCCTATCCTATGGTGGAAGCGGAGGTGCCCTACGGCCGCAGTCGGCTGGATTTCCGGCTATCGGACGGCGAGGCGGTCTGCTGGGTGGAGGTCAAATCCGTGACCTATGCCGAGGACGGTGTGGGGATGTTCCCCGATGCGCCGACCGGGCGCGGGCGTAAGCACCTGGGCGAACTGGCGAAGCTGGCCGCCGAAGGTCACCGCGCCAGCGCAGTCTTTATTGCCCAGCGGGAGGATGCCCGCCGGTTTGTGCCTTTTGAGCGGATTGACCCGGATTTCGCGGCGGAGCTGCGCCGGGTGAGCGGATTGGGCGTGGAAGTACACGCCTTCCGGTGCGCCGTAAGCACGGAGGAAGTGGTGATCGCGGAGGAGATTGTGGTGGAGTGGTCATAATTGAATCAACCAAGAAATAATTATCATTAACGAGATTACTCCACCTATCAAAAAAAGCATCAAGATAGGGGCTGGATTCTCATCAATTTTCATTTTATCCACATGAGCATAATAAACTTGAGAAAAGCTAAAAATGGCTGCAATAACTGTAAAAACCGCCCCAATAGCCAAGCTAAAACGTGCATCAATATAGCCTTCAACACTTATACCTAAGCGAGAAGATATTTGGATTGTCCCCCAACTATCTAACACTAGGACAATATCATTTAGTAAGTAAATCAGAAGAAGAACCCCAGTAGGAATAAGTCGCAGGAAATCTCTATTAAGGTAGACGAAAGGACCAAACGATATTGAACAAATTATATGAATAAATACGACGACAAATATGCTAACAATAGTTCCATCAGTACAAAGGTTGTTGACTAAAAAAGCAATGAAAATTAGTAATAAGGCTCGAAAAAAACTTACCCTTTCTTTTACTTTCAACTCAGGTTTCTGGTACTCATATACTTCCATTGTAAAGATTGAATTAGTTCTCACTGTGTCGTCTCTAATTCGTAATGTATACCACCACATAGTTATCCATAATAAAGCACCCAGGTGTGTAATCCAAGAATATGCGTGGTTTGGAAATAGGGTGTAACTCACATTTCTTTCTAAATTGTTGAATAGTTTAAATAACCAAATCGATGAAACAATTATTGCAGAATTAAATTGGTAGAATATTGTGTAAGAAAACAAGATTTCTCCAAACACAAAAATTAATGAAATAGTTAGACCTATAATAATAAAAAATGTACTTAAATAGTTATCATAAATATTAATATACTGAGAAACAATTAATGAAATAATTTGAGAAATTATCATGAATGTTGAATATTTATTTAATAATTCTGGAATGTATGTTTTTATATATAAAGTTTTTAGAAAACAACTAGAAGGTAGCATATTTCCCCAATAAACAAATTTTATAGATGAGTATTTATAATTGTATATAAAAAAAAGAATATTACATAATAGGATTAATAATTAGGCGTGTTTATTTAGTGAAGGATCTTTTTTCTTCCGTGGTATCACGTAGTAAAAAAAACGTAAGGATTCATGATACACTTTCCATCGCATGAACAATAAAGCCTTACACACCCTTGAATATCCGAAGATCATTGACCGGCTGGTGGACTATGCAGACTTCTCCGCCTCGGCCGATTTGGCGCGCAGGCTGACGCCTACGCCGGACCTGGAAGAAGCCAAACTCCGGCAGGCGGCGACCCGCGAGGCGCGGCACATCCTCAGCCTTGATGCGGATGTCTCGTTCCAGATGGCGCAGGATATCCGCCCCCTGGTGGGACTGGCCCAGCGCGATGGCGTACTGGAACCGGGCGACCTGCTGGCGATCCGCAACACGCTGATTGTGGCCCGCACCATTCGCCGCACGCTGGAGAACGTGGCCGCGGACGCGCCGCATCTGGTCAGCCTGGTGGACGGGCTGCCGGTGGGGCTGGGGCTGGTGGATCGGATCGGCAAGACGATCTCGGACCGCGGCGAGGTGCAGGATTCGGCCTCTGAGAAACTGGGTGAGGTCCGCCGGGAGATGAAGGTCACCTTCGAGCGGATGATGTCCCGGATGCAGAAATACATCTCCGATCCCCACACTGCCAAGATGCTGCAAGAACCGATCATCACCCAGCGCAATGGACGTAATGTGCTGCCGCTGCGGGCGGAATTCAAGGGGCGCATCAAGGCTGTGATCCATGACCAGTCCGCATCCGGTGCAACGCTTTTCATTGAGCCGCTGGCCGTGGTGGAGTGGAACAACCGCTACCGCGAGCTGGAACTGGCCGAACGCGATGAGATCCGCCGCATTCTGGCGGAACTGAGCCATGCTGTGGCGATGGTCGCCGATACGCTCAACATGATGGTGACGGTGCTGGCCGTGCTGGATCTGGCTTTCATGCGGGCCCGCTATGCCGAGGACCTGGACGCCAGCGAGCCGCAACTGCGGGCTTTCCCGGATTCTCCCAAAAGTAAACACCCCGGCAGCACCATCCGGCTCTATAAGGCGCGGCACCCCCTGCTGGACCCCAAGGCCGTGGTCCCGATTGATGTGGACCTGGATCAGGAGACCTATGCGCTGGTGATCACCGGGCCGAACACGGGCGGCAAGACTGTGACGCTCAAGACGATTGGCCTGCTGGTGCTGATGGCGCAATCGGGGTTGCAGATCCCGGCCCAATCCGGCTCGGAGCTGACCGTATTTGAAGATGTCTTTGCCGACATAGGCGATGAGCAGTCAATCGAGCAGTCGCTCTCGACCTTCTCGGGCCATGTGACCAACATTGTGGAGATCCTCAAGACCGCCAACAACCATTCACTGGTGCTGCTGGATGAACTCGGGGCGGGGACGGACCCGCAGGAAGGTTCCGCCCTGGCGCGGGCCGTGATGACGCACCTGCTGGATCGCAGCATCACCAGTATGATCGCCACCCACTACCCGGAACTGAAAGCCTATGCCCACGCCACCGAGGGCGTGTTGAATGCCAGCGTGGAATTCAACCTGAAGACCCTGCGCCCGACCTACCATCTAGTGATCGGTTTGCCGGGGCGCTCCAATGCCTTGTCGATTGCTGAACGATTGGGGCTGCCGGAAGAGATCATCGATTCGGCCCGCGCGGAGATTAACCCCGCTGACCTGCGGGCGGAGGACCTGCTGGATGAGATTCATCGCCAGCGCGATCTGGCACGGCAAGCCCGGGAGGGTGCGGACGAAGCCCGGCGGGAGGCGGAGGCGATCCGCAACGAGTTGGCAAACCGGCTGGATAAGATTGAAGATGAGCGATATGACGTGATGGAAGCGGCCCGTGAGGACGCTGAGAAGGATCTGGCCGGGCTGCGCGAGGAGATGGAAACCCTGCGCCGCCAGTTGGGCAAAGCCCGGCAGCCGCTGGAAGCACTGGACGAAGTGGAAGAAGTGGTCGAAGAATTGGAAGAGGAAGTAGCGGAGCCGGTGGTACGTAAAACGCCTGCCAAGCCCGTCCGCAAAGTTGCCAAGGGGCCGCTGCGATTGGGCGAGAAGGTTCACCTGCGCTCCATTGATCAGGATGGCGTGGTGACTGCGATTGGTGAGGACGAGGTGGAAGTGCAGATCGGTATGCTGCGCATCCGGGCGCGTTTGGGGGATGTGGTCCGCAAGGGGGAGCCCGAGCCGGAGGTCAAGCCGAAACCTGAGAAGGCAAAGGCCGGCAAGGTGATCTTGCCGAGTATGACAGATTCCCCCGGGGTGGAACTGGATATTCGTGGCCAGCGAGTGGACGAAGGGCTGGATGCCCTCGACCACTATCTGGAACGGGCTTATTTAGTTGGTTTGCCCTTTGTACGCATCATCCACGGCAAGGGCACCGGACGGTTGAGGGATTCCGTGCGCCAGGCACTGCAGAATAATCCGCACGTGGGCCGGTTTGAATCCGGCGGCCGGACGGAAGGCGGCGAGGGCGTTACCGTGGCGCACCTCAAGACAAATTAAAAACAGAGTCCTCACATTTTGTGAGGACTTTTTGGTGCCGAAGGAGGGAATCGAACCCTCATACCCGTAGGTACACGATTTTGAGTCGTGCGCGTCTGCCAGTTCCGCCACTTCGGCAAGTGAGACTCCATTTTAACCGTTCACCGGGGGGAGGTCAAGGTAAGGGAAATGTTTGGTTCATTCTCCATCCTGTCAAATCCGCTGTTCTCAGGTATCATAGGGGATACATAGAGCGGTTTATTTTCTCCTGCCGCCCAGACCGGGCGGGGGAGTTTTTGATGGAGTGAAAGATGGAACTAGGCATTATTGGTTTACCCCAATCCGGCAAGACCACGCTGTTCAACGCATTGACCCGCGGCGACGTCCCAACCGGGATCAGCGGCGGCAAGGTGGAAGTGCACACCGCGGTGATCGACGTGCCGGATGAGCGCGTGGACCGGCTGACGGAGATGTTCAAGGCCAAGAAGGTCGTCTATGCCAAGGTGACTTATGCGGATGTGGCCGGGCTGGAAGGCAAGGCCGCGGAAGGCGGCATCTCAGGCCCGCTGCTCAACACCTTGGGCCAGATGGATGGCTTCATCCATGTCGTGCGCCAGTTTGACAGCCCTTTGGTGCCGCACCGGGATGGCAGCATTGATCCCCAGCGCGACCTCGCGAACATGGAAGCGGAACTGATTATCAATGACCTGATCCTGGTGGAACGCAAGCTCCAGCGGCTGGAAGAAGAACGCAAGCGGGGCGGTGTGGGACGGGATAAGGGCGTGGTGGCCCGGGAGACGGAACTCTTTGAGCGGCTTCAGGCGCTGCTTTCCGAGGAAATCCCCCTGCGGAATGAGACCTTTACTGAGGATGAAGAGGAGATGATGTCCAGCTACGGCTTCCTCAGCAGGAAACCGCAATTGATCGTCATCAATCATTCCGAGGAACAGACCCCGGTCGAGATAGAGACGCCCTATGCCCGAACGAAAGTGGTCAGCATGCCCGCCAAGCTGGAGATGGATATCGCCCAGCTGCCTGAGGATGAGGCGGAGATCTTCCTGGCTGAATATGGGATTGAGGAACCCGGCCTGAACCGGTTCATCAAGTTGTCCTATGACCTGTTGGGATTGCAGTCCTTCTTCACGGCCGGCGAAAAGGAAGCCCATGCCTGGACAGTGGCGCGCGGGGCTACGGCCCCGGAGGCCGCCGGTGTGATCCATTCAGACATGCAGAAAGGTTTCATCCGCGCCGAGGTGGTGTCGTATGATGACCTGATCAGCCTTGGCAGTTTTGCCGAAGCCCGCAACCAGGGACGGCTGCGGTTGGAGGGCAAGAAGTATGTGATGGAAGATGGGGACGTGATCGAGATCCGGTTTAATATTTAGGGTTTTTACCTGGAATTTATGGGTCACGCAAGGTAGGCCTTTAGCCGCACCTGCGTGACTTTTTCATTTGGGACACTTTGTAATTCTTTATCAACCCCATCCTTGTTCCTTCCCCTGAGCTCAGGGGAAGGATACCTGCCACTGAAGTGCGGTAGGGAGGAAGGGGTTGATATTTATAAAGCGTAATTTTGGAATAAAAAATGTAGGTCATGTACCGCGGCGAAGCCGCGTAAGTGACAATCTGAAATTCTTTTGTCACGTGTCGCGAAGCGAGCGTGACCTACGATTGTCACGCAAAACCCGAGTGACCTACCGGCTTTTCACCTGTCCCCAGGCCAGCCAAAACGAGAGGCTGAGGACCGTGGCGAGATAGAAGAACATCAACAAATTGGAAAAATGATAGTGTAGCAGCGCGCTGCCATTGATGAAGATCAAGGGCAACTGCCAGAGCCACCAAATTAGCCCGCCCAGCCCTTTTGCGAGATGGGATTCATAACGATTGAGAACAGCTCCGATCAGCAAGCCGGCTGTCAGGTTGATCGTGAGCGCGCCGGGATAGGTTAGGACTGCCAGCCATCCGGTGATCGAGGGACCAAGTTGATCCCAAACAAAAAGCCCTAACAGGGCCAGGGGATAAAGTATTGAAAGGGTCAACCCAACTGAGGCGCTTTTCCTATTTTGCGGTTTGGTGAATTCCGAGGTGTTAAGCAGGATCAGGATTGGCGTGGCGAGGACAAACCCGCCCAAAGCGATGGCGAGACTGGGCCAGAGATGCGCGCTCGCGAGCGGGTCATTGGACTGGGCCAGACCCCACCAAAATAACGAGAGGAGCGCCCCATCTCCCAGGTACCAATACACTTTCTCTGGAAAATTATTGACCGTGCGAGCGTTCATGCGACCCTTTCCTGTTATTTTATTTTCATGCTTGATCCAAATCCATTCTATAATGACTGTGTTAATGAATTTAGGAAGGTGCCTTAAGATTCATTAAATGGATTGTCAAATTTTGACCCTGGTTTTGAATTAACCCACCCGTTTCGTTGACGCCCCACAGCGCCAACGGTAGAATTTTGGACATCATGGCAGATATACTCAACGAACTTAACAAACAACAAAAAAGCGCCGTCGCCGCTGCGCCGGGACCGGTCTTGGTATTGGCCGGGCCGGGGTCCGGTAAGACACGGGTGCTGACCTATCGGGTCGCCTATCTGATCGCAGTGCTGGGAGTTCAGCCCTACCAGATTTTGGCGGTTACTTTCACCAACAAGGCTGCCCGCGAGATGGAAAATCGGGTGACAGGCCTGCTGGGCGGCCGGGCGGATGGGCTCTGGTTGGGCACTTTCCACTCGATCTGTGGACGGATTTTGCGGCGCGAAGCCTCCTATTTGCCCGTGGATCATAATTTCGTGATCTTCGATTCGGACGACCAGCTCTCACTGGTCAAACGGGTGATCAAGGAAAAGCGGCTGAATGATAAGGACTATCGCCCACGCCAGGTGCATGCGCGGATCAGCAAGGCCAAGAATGACCTGATGGGGCCGGATGAATTCCCAATTGAAGGGTACCGGGACGAAGTGATCAGCGAGATCTATAAGGCCTACCAGGCTTATCTGGTGGCCAGCAACGCCATGGATTTTGATGATATGCTGCTCTATACGGCGATGCTGCTTGAATCGCATCCTGATGTGCGCAAGAAATATTCGCAGCGCTTCACGCATATCCTGGTGGATGAATTTCAGGACACCAATCTGTCCCAGTATTTCCTGCTCTCCCACCTGGCATCTTTTCATAAGAACATCTTTGTGGTTGGTGATGAAGACCAGTCGATCTATCGCTGGCGCGGCGCGGACTATCATAACGTGGAACGCTTTATGAGTGATTTTCCCGATGCGGATAAGATCCTTTTGGAGCAAAATTATCGCTCTACCCAGAAGATTTTGGATGGCGCGGTAGCGGTGATTGATGAAAATGCTAACCGGACCAAGAAAAAGCTCTACACCGATCGTGGGTCGGGCGAGGCGATCATGGTTAAGGAAGCCGACGATGACAAGGCTGAGGCTGAATATGTGGTGGATGCCATTGTTCGGCAGGTGCGGCTGGGATTGGCGAAGGAATCGGATTTCGCAATCATGTATCGCACCAACGCCCAATCCCGTCTGTTGGAAGAAGCCTTCCGGCGGGCTAATATGCCCTACCGACTGGTCGGCGCCCAGCGTTTTTATGGCCGGCGGGAAGTAAAGGATGTGATCGCTTTTTTGCGGCTGATCTATAATCCCCGCGATGAGGTCAGCCTGGCGCGGGTGATCAATACTCCGCCCCGCGGGATTGGTTCTGTGACTGTGGAACAATTGCACGCTATTGCCCGTCATGCTGATATGAGCAGTGGTGAGGTGCTGCTGGCCCTGACTACGGAAAAAGGCGCGCCCTTTGCGGAAGCCCTGGCGCGATCCGCCCAACGCCTGCTGCCTTTCAGCAAGATGCTGCGCAGTTGGCGAGAGAGCTTTGTCCAGGTCTCATTGACCACACTTTTTGATGAGGTCATGCTGGATATAGATTATGAAACTTACATCACCGATGAGGGTGATGAGGATCAGGACCGCTGGGGAAATGTTCTGGAATTGCGCCAGGTCCTGTTGGAATATGAGGATCGCGGTCTGGCGGAATTTCTGGAGGCGATGGCGCTGGTGGCGGATCAGGACACCCTGCCCGAATCGCTGGATGCGCCGACTTTGCTGACCCTGCACGCGGCCAAGGGATTGGAATTCCCGCAGGTGTTTATCATTGGCCTGGATGAGCAATATCTGCCGCACAGCCGCTCCATGGATGACCCGGAGTCGATGGCGGAAGAGCGCCGGCTGTTCTATGTGGGGATGACCCGGGCTAAGAACCGGCTCTACCTCACCCGAGCACGCCGCCGTCGAAGCCCCTATGGCAGCTATGAGACGATGATGCCCTCCCGTTTCCTTGAAGATTTACCGGAAAGCCTCACCCGGGGGAACTTCACTCGTTCCTATGACCGGGTGGAAACCTTTGACCGGGCTGCTTTCCGCTGGGACCAGACTTATGGTGCGCCGCGGGATCGGAAGAAATCCAGGGCACCGAAAGCGGTGGCTCAGCGTTTTTCCCCCGATATGCAGGTGATTCACCCCACCTATGGTAAAGGTGTGGTCCGCAAGAGTATACTGGAATATGGAGATGAGACGGTAGAAGTCTATTTTGAGGGTTTGGGGTTGAAAGCGCTGGTGGCCTCAATGTCCAGCCTGCAGATCCTCGAGGATTGAGAACGGAACGCCAAATGAAAAAATCCAGTCTGCATCTGATAGGGGGCTTGTTGGTGTTAATGATGGTCAGCATGGCCTGCCGGCTGACTTCACCAACGCCCGCCTCCTGGTCGGGCACGCCCACCGCAGAAGCCCTAAGGGCCACCAATGATGTGATCAACCGCACTCAGCAGGCCGCTGTGGAAGAAGACCTTGTTACCCTGACCCCGACGGCGACTCAGATTGTACCGACAGAGACCCCCCGGCCAACCGTGGCGGTGGATGGCCCCTGGCTGGTCTATCCGGCGCCTGAACCGGGCCTGATCCGGGCTTATGATGTGGATGCGGGGGTGATGCTGGAAATCGCTTTACCCGAACCGATCATTGTTTCCGACCTGGTTAATGGGCTTTCTCCGGACGGGCATACGCTGATCGTCCGGGCAGGCTCTCCCCTGAACACGGATGAACTGGCGCTTTACCAGATTGATCTCCCCTCCACCACCGTGACCAAGCTAATGCCTTTACTGAACCTCACATTGCAGCGGTGGATCGTCAATGAGGTGGGGACGCTGGCTTTCAATACTCTACGAGTGGTTACACGAGAGGATGGCCTGGCCTGGTCGCCGGATGGACATTATCTGGCTTTTCCGGCGGCGCTGAATACCAATAAAAGTGATCTTTACCTTTGGAATGCTGAGACCGATAGCATTGACCGGCTCAACGGCCTCTCCACCCAGAGCGCTTCACCTTATTGGTCCCCCGGCAGTAATTGGCTGATTTCGCAGGAGTTGGGTGATTACAGCGAGGCGACCGGTTGGCGCGCCGAAGTGATCTATAAAATGCGCATTCCCGGATTGAATGACCAAAATTCGCTCTATCCGCCTCCCTCGGGCAGCCAGGGTGAAGTCTATCTTGGGTGGTTGAATGCCCAGACGATGCTGACCTATTCCCAAACGGCCGATGGGCCGGAGACTCTGCGCCAGATCAATCTGGATACCCTGCAAAGAAATATTCTCCTGTCGGGGTCGTTCAGTTTAGCGGCGGTGGATACCGCTTCGGCATCTTATGCGTTTGTGTTGGATGAGGCGCAGGCCCTGGAGAAAGATATGATCAGCGGTGTCTATCTGGTGACAGCGGGCAGCACCGTCAAGTCATTGCAGATGGGAGGGGAGTGGAACAGCCTTCATGCTGAACCGAATGGGATGTTCATTGCCTCAGGGGATAAAGGTCTGCTTGGCTTTTCCGCCGGAAGTGAGGGATTCTCTCTGCCGGAGGAACGGATGGCGAGCATTTCCCCCAGTGGGAACTGGATGGTGGCCTGGGGAACCGAAAAAGGGGGTACGCCGGGCGCCAGGCTCTATCGAAGCTCCAGCGGGATGGTCCTGCAAGAACTGACCGATCTGCCTGTTCGGGAAGTGCTCTGGCAAACGGATTCGAAGGCTTTCTATCTGATCACGGAGGATGCCATTTATTACCTGGCCTTTCCTGAGTTGTCAATGAGACTGATTGCAGATGGATTTGACCCGGAGCAGTTATTAACCCTCTCCTGGGTGGAGTGAAAATCTTTGTTAATAGAAAAGAAAGGCGTTGATACCAACGCCTTTCTTTTTTGTAAGTTTAGTAGATTTGTTTTCGGCTGAGCTGCCAGTTGGAAATGATGAAGAATAAAACCCCGCCGATCAACCCCACCAGCACCTGCGACCAGATGATCACCCCTTCGTAGAGCTGGTTGCCGACCAGGCCGGCGATTGCCCAGGGATAAAATTTTCCGAACTTTTCCGAGTTGATAATCATTACCCCGGAGATGGTCGCCACGATCCCGAATGAGGTGGAGGCGACGAAACTGGACCAGTTCAACGCGACCCAAAGGTTGATGGCTACGATCAGCCAGCTTGCCAGGAAGACCAAGCCGGAATATTTGAGTAGTGTCAGCCAGGGAGGTGGTCCGCCCAGGCCGTAACCGGCGTCCATTGCGTTGAGCGTGAAGCCCATCAGGACAGTTAGCCCAGCCATGACGAGACAGCTCAGGGCGATCAAGGCCAGGGCCATGAGCTGTTTGGCAAGGATCACCATCCAGCGGGGAGCCGGCAGAGAGAAGAGTTTCTTCCAGGTATTATGACGATATTCCAGATTCCCCAGCAAGGCGGTTTGCAAGGTGATGAACAGAGGGAGCATAAACAGGCTCCAGAATACCATCACGGACTGGCTGATCCATAGCCAGGAATCGACATCGCTGGGGATTGAATTAATCCCGGTTTGGGCAGTCATGGCAAATTCCAGCAGGATGAGTGCTAGCGGGATGATCAGTGTCAGGACAAGTGCCAGGGTTCGGCGCATTTTTAACCGTTCAGCGTCAATCACGCGGCCAAGCATTTTAAGGGTGGACATTTATTCCTCCTTTTCAGCGGAAGTCAGCGAAAGGAAGATCTCTTCGAGAGATCGTTTTTCCTGACTGAGATGATAGACTTCAATGCCCTGCGCCGTCAATTGGGCATTCGCTTTGGCCAGCGCCTGGGCGTTTTGAGAGATGATGGAGAGGGTGTGATCTCCATTTTGGCTCACCTGCCAGCCCATCCCTGTCAGGATGTGACGAGCGCGCTCGAGGTTGTCCACTTCCAGAATAGCGTGGCCCCCCAGCTTGTCCTGCAGATGTTCCGGCCCGCCCTGGAAGATTAGCTTACCTTTGTTGATTATGCCGATTTCGGTAGCAATTTGTTCCACTTCGTTCAAGAGGTGGGTGGAGAGGAACACAGTGACGCCAAAGGCTTCCGGAAGCCCCCGCAGCAATTGACGCATCTCCAGGATCCCCGCCGGGTCCAGCCCATTGGTGGGCTCATCCAGGATCAACAAGGTGGGGTGATTGAGAAGCGCTGTTGCCAGCCCCAATCTCTGCTGCATGCCCGTGGAATAACGGCGGACCAGCCGGTTGGCGGCGGATTGCATTTGCACAATATCCAGCACCCGGTCGATATCAGTTTTGGGCACCCCCATCAGTTTGCTGAACAGCAGCAGGTTCTCACGCCCTGTCAAATTGGGATAGAGTGAGGGCGCGGCAACCAGCGAGCCGATTTTTCCCAGCGTTTGGGAGCGCAGATTATTGCCAAATAGATGAAGGCTGCCCTTGTTGGGCTTGATCAAGCCCAACAGCATGCGGATGGTTGTGGTTTTACCTGCGCCGTTGGGACCCAGGAAGCCATAGACGCAGCCTTTGGGTACTGCCAGGTCCAGTTCGGAAACAGCGACAACGCTGCCAAACCGGCGGGTCAGGTGTTGCGTTTGGATAATATTTTCTGTCATGACGATCTCCTTTCAGAGTCAAGCATAGGCCCTGAATGTCGCAGGTGTTTCCCTGAATTGTCGTAAATGTGTCGCAGATGGTGTGAAACGAGTTGGCGCAGGCCAAAAAAAGCAGTTGATTGGTGCACACCCTACATATTGTTTTGTTTTATAAATTCCTGGCCTCATCACCACGAATAGCGTTCTGGGCGGTTTGGTTTGCCACCTAAAAACGGCTATAATTAGGGCGATATGTCCCCATCACTCCAACCACCTCATAAAATTGCCGTTTTGGCGAATCCGATGATCGAGGATGCCCTCGCTCTGGCCGATCGCGTGGCCGAGTTTTTGAGGGCGGAAGGAGCCGAGGCTTTTGCCGGGTCTTTAAATGACGAAAATTTACGTCAGGCTGTCCGGGCGCATGAGATTGATGCTCTGATTGCTCTGGGCGGTGATGGGACAATGCTGCGGGCCGGCCATCTTTGCGCCCCGGCGGATACACCGCTGTTGGGGATCAACGTGGGGCATTTTGGCTTCTTGGTCGAGGTCAAGCGTGAAACCTGGCGCGAGACTCTGCCCCGCCTGCTCTCGGGCGATTTCCGCTATGAAGAGCGGATGATGATCCTGGCGCGCTGCTCCCGGACGGGCCATGAAGAGACCACCTTTGATGTGATCAATGACGTAGTGGTGGCTCGGGGCCGGCATGTGCGCCCCATTGATGTGGAAGCCGATCTGGAAGGTGCAAGGATCGCCAGGTATAATGCTGACGGCCTGATCGCGGCCACAGCCACCGGCTCCACAGCTTATGCCCTGGCGGCCGGCGGGCCGATCTTGCCGCCTGAACTGCGGAATATCCTCCTGATGCCGGTTGCCCCGCACCTGTCGGTGGACCGGGCCGTGGTGCTGGCCGAAGGGGCTTCAATCTGCATCACCGTCCGCACGGAACATGAAGCCGTGGTCAGCGTGGATGGGCAGGAACCCTTATCCATGGCCAGCGGAGATTGCGTTAAGGTGACAGCGAATGAGAAGTCGCTGCACATGATCCGCTTCCAGAACCCCGGTTATTTTTATCGGAATTTAACCGCTTATATGGAACATAACCCTCTATACAGTATAAAAACCAATGGACAATCTCACTGAACCGCAAGCCAACCCAACCGAACCGGAAATTACTCTACGCTGTAATAAATGCAACCGGCCGATCACGCCATCTGAGGCCGTTCTGACGCCCACAGGCTATCGCTGCAAGGATTGTGTTCGCCAACAGCAAAAGGTCTTTGATACCAGCAAGCCCCTCGATTATGTCTGGGCCTTTCTGGCCGCCGTGATTGTGTCGTTTCTCGGCAGCCTACTGGGATCCTTCATCGGGTTCTTTATCGTCCTGGTGGCCCCTGCGGCGGGCGTCGCTGTGGCAGAGGTGGTCCGGTTTCTGACCCACAAACGGCGCAGTCTGAAGCTGTTCAGGATTGTTGCCATTGGCGCAGTGTTGGGCGGATTGCCCCTGATCGTGGTTAGCCTGCTTAATGTATTGATGGTCCTTTCGGCGAGTGTATTCAGCCTCTACAGTGTGCTGCCCCTGGCCTACCAGGTGCTCTATCTGGTGCTGGCTGTACCCTCCGCTTATTATCGTTTATCGGGCCGTCGACGACCCTGATGAGCTTTGGTAGAATCAACTTATGCTGACCGAACTTCGCATTGAAAATTTCGCTATCATCCAGAAACTCTCTTTGGAATTTACCCGGGGATTGGTAATCTTCACCGGTGAGACCGGCGCGGGTAAATCGATCATTTTGGATGCTCTGGAAGCTGTTCTCGGTGGACGGGCGGAAACCAATACGATCCGCACCGGGGATGATCGCGCCCAAATTGAGGCGACCTTCTGGTTAGACCCTGCGATCCGGGAACCCGTTCAGCGCCTATTGGAAGCGGAAGACCTGCTGGATGACCCGGAATATGTGACCCTGTCCCGTGAAATTCGCAACGAGGGGCGCAACACAGCCCGGATCAATGGGCGGGTGGTGACGGCCTCGCTTCAGCGGGAAATTGGTTCGTTTTTAGTGGATATCCACGGTCAGTCGGAACATCTCTCCCTGCTGCATGTCCGCAGCCATCTGCACCTGCTGGATAGTTTAGCCGATCTCGGCCCCCAATTGGCCGATTATCGGATTACTTATGATCAGTTGAGTGACATCCGGCAGCAGTTGGATGCCCTGCGGTTGAGCGAGCAGGATGCTGCCCGGCGGACCGATATGCTGACCTTCCAGATCCAGGAGATTGACGCGGCTAGGTTGAAGCCCGACGAGGAGGAAGAACTGCGCCAGGAGCGCACCCGCCTGGCGAATGCGGAAAGCCTGGCCGGGCATGTGCAGACCGCGCTGAGCCTGATTGAGGATGATAATCCCGAGGTTCGCGGGATCAGTGAACTTCTGGGTGAAGTGACGGGCGCTTTGCAGAGCCTGGCCCGGATTGATTCCTCCACCGCAGCCTATCTTGAAACAGCAGAAAGCAGTCTGGCAGCGCTGCAGGACCTGGCGCTGGAACTGCAGAACTACGCTGAGAAGATTGAATTCAACCCCCGCGCCCTCGATCGGATCGAGCAGCGGATAGACCTGATCAACAACCTGAAACGTAAATATGGCAACAGTCTGGAAGAAGTGATCGCTTTTGGCGATCGTGCGAAGCGGGATCTGGATTCCATCACCCACGCCGAAGAGCGCCTGGGTGAGCTGGAGCAGCAGGAGGCCGAACTCCTGCAAATCCTGGCGGACAAGGCCGGGGTGCTGAGCGAGCGCCGCCACGAAGCAGCTGGCCGCCTCGGGGAAATGGTCGAAGTGGAATTGGATGACCTGCGGATGGCCAACGCCCGTTTCCAGGCTGCCATTGAGATCCGGCCGGACGAGGAGGGGATTCCTCTGCCGGATGGACGCCGGGTGGCCTTTGACGCCACCGGCTATGACCGGGTGGCTTTTATGGTGGAAACCAACCCCGGTGAAGGGTTTAAGTCGCTGGTCAAGGTTGCTTCCGGGGGTGAGACCTCCCGGTTGATGCTGGCCTTGAAGGATGTGCTGGCCAAGGCTGACCAGGTGCCGACCCTGATCTTTGATGAGATAGACCAGGGCATCGGCGGCCGGGTGGGGATGATGGTTGGCGAGAAGCTGTGGAGCCTCTCCCGCCAGCACCAGGTGATGTGCATCACCCACCTGCCGCAGTTGGCGGCTTTTGGCGGGCAGCATTTGAAGGTCACTAAACAGACCGTTGATGGCCGGACCATCTCGGATGTGGTCACCCTCTCGGGGCAGCCCAGACAGGAGGAGCTGGCCCAGATGTTGGGGCCGGTTGGGGAGGGCACCCTGCATTCGGTGGAAGAAATCCTCCAACTGGTGCGGGAACGAACAGAAAAAGTCAACCGATAATCGCCAATCTGGCGATTTTCGCTTAAAAATCCAATATTTTCGTTTACAATAAATGAAGCAGAAACGGTTACTTCACCACACCGCTCCTTGGGAAGGAGAGAGCCATGCCAAGCCTTAATGATGTACTTGCGGTGATCTTGGGAGGTGGTCAGGGTAAGCGCCTCTACCCGCTAACCAAGATGCGTTCCAAACCCGCTGTCCCGATTGCCGGTAAATATCGGCTGATCGATATCCCCATCAGTAACTGCATCAACTCCAATATTTTCCGGATTGCTGTCCTTACCCAATTTAACTCCGTCTCACTCCACAGACATATCACCGGCACATACAATTTCGATAATTTTCATGTCGGCTGGGTCCAGATTTGGGCTGCCGAACAGACCATGGAGCATACGGAATGGTATCAGGGAACGGCAGATGCTGTCCGAAAGCAGCTTTTTGAGATCCAGATGTCCCGGTCGAAATATGTCCTGATTCTGGCCGGTGACCACCTGTATCGGATGGATTATTCCAAGATGGCCCAGCATCACTGGGAAAATGGCGCCGATGTAACAGTGGCTGTCCAGCCGATTGGCCGGGAAAATGCCTCCCAATTTGGCATCCTCAAGCAAAATGCGGCGGGCGAGATCATTGATTTTGCCGAGAAGCCCAAGGATCCCGCAGTTCTGGATTCTTTTGTCTCACGTGATGACCCTGAAAAGCCCTATCTTGCTTCAATGGGGATCTACCTTTTTAACCTGGATACGCTGGTCAAAACGCTCTCTCTGCGAGATGCTGGACAGAACTTTGATGATTTCGGGTATAACATCATCCCGCATTGTGTTAAGAATGGCTTGAAGGTTCAGGGTTATGAATATGAAGGCTATTGGCGTGATATCGGGACGATCCGCTCATTTTATGAGACCAACCTGGAAATGACCCAACCCAATCCGCCTTTTGATATTTACAATCAGTCGTTGCGACTTTACACGCATGCCCGGTTCCTGCCCGGCTCGCAATTGGGGGATTGCGAACTGCATGAAGTTCTGATTGCTGAAGGTTGCGGCATTCAGAATGCAAGCATTGAACATTCTGTGATTGGCTTGCGGAGCATGATCAAAGGCGGCACCCGGATCAAAGATTCTGTGATGATGGGTGCGGACTATTATGATGATTCCGGCGACATCCCTATGGGCATTGGCGAGAACTGTGACATTGAAGGCGCGATCATTGACAAGAACGTCCGGATGGGCGCGAATGTGGTGATCAAGCCCTTCCCGCTTGGGACGGAATTGGAGACGGAGATGTATACGGTCAAGGATGGGATTGTGGTGATCCCCAAGCGGACCATTGTGCCCTCCGGCACCCGGATTGAGCCTTAACGCTGAGCAACTGAATACTTAATCTACATAACAGACGCCTTTTTTTGTAGAGGCGTCTTTATTAATACCAATTGTTTCAGGATTGAATCTCGGAACCCCTGCTATAATTCTTTTCATGCAAACCTACCTCGATTGTTACCCCTGTACCCTGCGTCAGGCCCTTCAGGCAGCCCGGATGGCCGATGCCACGCTTGAACAACAAAACCAGATCATTCAGGAAACACTGATGATCCTTAAATCCTTGCCAGCAGGCACTACCCCGCCTGAAATTGGCTCCCGGGTTCATGCCCTGGTAAGGGAATTGACCGGCAATCAGGACCCCTACTTGCAGGTCAAACGCGAATCCACCGAGAAAGCGCTTGCCCTGCTGCCAAAATTACGCAGCATTGTGACGGAAGCAGCCGACTCGCTGGAAGCCGCCGTGCGGATCAGTATTGCCGGAAATATCATTGATTTCGGCCCCAACCCCGATTATGACCTTTGGGAGGTGGTGGAACGCATCCAGCATCAGCCTTTGGCAATAGACCGGATGACGGAATTAAAAGCTGCCATTAACACGGCAAGCTCCATACTTTACCTCGGCGATAACGCTGGTGAGACGGTTTTTGATAAAGTGCTGATTGAAGTGCTGGATAAGCCTGTGACCTATGTGGTTCGGGGAGGCCCGGTCTTGAATGATGTGTCCCTGCAGGATGCCCTGGATGCCGGCCTGGATGAGGTTGCTGAAATTGTGGATAACGGCGCTCGGATCACCGGAACCGTGCTGTCGGCCTGCAGCCCGGCATTTCAGGCGCGATTTAATGCGGCCGAATTGATCCTTTCCAAGGGTATGGGAAATTATGAAACCCTGTCCGCGGTGGATGCCCCCATCTTTTTCCTGCTGCAGGTGAAATGTCCGGTGATTGGGGTGGATCTGGGTGTACCCAATCGCAGTGTGGTCGTGACAGGCGGCCCAAAAACGACTTGAAGAGGGCTGAAACATTAGATAATAAATCAGATATAATTATGAGGATTTGCGCCCTCATCAAAACAACCCTTAGATTATCTAAGGGTATCCATTCTACTGGTGGGTAAAATTATTCTTTGAATTATCTTTGATAGGAGTATTTATTTATGAGCGAAGACAGTCCCGTTTCAGAAAAGACAACCGGAAAAGACGTATCCATTTCCTGGCATTCGATGTCCAGTACGGACGTTTTAGAGCAGCTTAATACACCGCTCGAGGAGGGGCTTTCCCCTGAAGAGGTTAAGGCGCGGCAGGAAAAATATGGTCCCAATGAATTGACCGAGGCCCCACCCACGACCTTCTGGGAAATGCTCTGGTCACAGATCAACAGCTTTGTGATCTATATGCTTCTGGCGGCGTCCATCATTTCAGCTCTTCTGGGCGATTATGTTGAGGCCGTCGCCATTCTCGCCATTGTGGTCCTGAATGCCATCATGGGCATTATTCAGGAGAGCCAGGCCGAGGCGGCTCTGGCGGCCTTGAAGAAATTGGCTGCGCCGGAATCTTCGGTTTTGCGCGGCGGCCACCGGCTTTCTGTGCCGGCCACTGAATTGGTGCCCGGCGATATTGTCTTCCTGGAGGCTGGGAACTATATTCCCGCCGATGTCCGGCTGCTGGAGGCCGTCAACCTGCGGGTGGATGAGGCTTCCCTGACCGGTGAATCACTCCCGGTCGAAAAGAACGCCCAAACCCGTCTGGAAGCGGATATCCCTCTGGGCGACCAGAAGAACACCGCTTTCATGGGCACGCTGGTCAACTATGGCCGCGGCAAGGGTGTTGTTGTCTCCATTGGGATGCAAACCCAATTGGGCATGATTGCCACGATGCTCCAGTCGGTTGAAAATGAGGAAACGCCGCTTCAACGCCGCCTGGATCAATTGGGCAAGGTGCTGGGTTGGGGTTCGCTGGCGGTTTGTGGCCTGGTCTTTGTGATCGGTGCGATTCGCTTTATTGCCGGCAGCGGCTTTGCCAACATCTTAAGCCCGGCTGCGCTGGAGGAGTTTACTAACCTCTTTATGATCGCG